>Ga0307473_10000039_pt1 | contig 26715 bp, 29 predicted proteins | sample atmos_gasesAM5C__FD_203744 | JGI IMG/M metagenome (GOLD analysis project Ga0307473, IMG submission 203744) | Hardwood forest soil microbial communities from Morgan-Monroe State Forest, Indiana, United States - atmos_gasesAM5C_515 | ecosystem: Environmental > Terrestrial > Soil > Temperate...
GCCGGCGCTTCGATTCAGGGAGTCCTGCGAGGCTTCCAGTCGTATTCCTTCTTCTTCTCTCAATTCGTTTGGATCGCGGCCTTGTGGTCCTACCAGCCGTCTCCCAGAGCACCGGCAGCCGGAAGGCCGGAATCAGACTATGAAACTTTGTCCCGCCGGACGTAGGAAATGCTTCGCGCTTTGCGCGAACGCATTCCTGGGAAGCTGAAAGAATGACCTCCCTGATTCTTTATTGTGCGATCGGTGTCGGCCTTCTCGTTCTCTTATTGCTGGCGGTGCTCCGGCGCCCGTCGCGGCCCGAAGGCAGTGCGGAGGCGCTCCTCGAAGCCAAGCACGCGCTGCGTACGCTGCAACTCGGCCTGCTTCCCCAAGAATTGGTAGGCCGGTTTTTTGCCCGGAATGATTTGGAGTATGTCGTTGCGAACGCGCCCAAAGCGACTGAGCGGCTCTTCCTCGAAGAACGAAAGCATATTGTGCTGGCGTGGATCGACCAGGTGCGGCAGCAAATCGCCAGCCTGCAGGACTTTCACTTTGGACATTCGCGGCACTTCGTTCATGTAAGCCTGGCCAGTGAAATTGCTCTGGCCTGGGAATTTGCAACTTTGCGGATGGTGTGCCGCGCGCTCTACTTATTAGTGTACTTCCGCGGCCCTTATGGCGCGCAACAAATCGCCGGAAAGATGGTTGCGATAGCAGCGCGCGTCTGCGCCCTCTCTGAGAAATCTCTGGCTTTCCTGAGCCCGGCCGAAAGCGATGCCCTCGTGGATGATTCGGCGCGCGGCGGCGCTCCGGTATGAGAATGCCTTCATGACCGCACTGTCAAAACACATGGATGTCCAAGCCGCCTCGCGTGACCTGCGCCTCCGGACTCTTTCTTTCATGGCTCATCCGCTCGACCGCCTCATCTATCTCGCGTCCACGCGTGACTACAATACGGGCCTCTACCATCACGACGGCCTGGCCTCGCGTTTCTCGGAAGAGGTGGCTTGCGAGGCGCTGGCCGATTGCCATCGCGAAGCCTTCCACCAGCTATTCGTCTCCTCACTCGAAGATATAGTGATCCAACTTCAGGGATACATGGAATGCTCGCGCATCGATCCCTTGGATTTCATTGCTGCATGGAGGGGCTTGAAGCCCTACCGCGTGGTGGTGCCGGCACAAACCGATGACCTCTGCGCCGAATTTCTCTTTTCCAACCTCAGGATTGCTTTGGCAATTTTGGAGAGCCGTTTCCGGAGGACTCCGCCGGCCGCACCAGCCGCATCGCCACACCGGTCACCTGGCCGATAATTTCCGCGTCATTCGGATAGGCAAACCGCCGTACCGGGCAGGCAGACAGCGGATGGGGAAGCAGCGTAATCTGCGAGCCACCCACTTCGCACCAGGAGCACGCATAGCCTTCGCGCAGTTCCACGAAATAGATCGGCCGGTCAAATTCTGTGCGCCACAACGACGGTTGCACGCGGTTCAAATCCGTATCGATTTGGACGAAGGCTCCCGGGTGCAGGATTGGATCCATCGTGTAGTCTTCCAGCCCGATATATCCGTACTGGCAATGGCGGACGTCGAGCCTTTGGATCAATGAGACGGGCACTTCTCCCCATACTTCCACCATGCGTGAAATCAGACTCGTCTTTCCCAGCGAGAAGCCAGGGTCGAAGCGCACGGGAAACCGGATCTCCTTTTGCGGATCGGGCACTTCCAGTGTGACGAGATTTGTTTTGTGCAGCGGAAGATCCACCTGGTAACGCGCGATGGCATCCAAGTCCACGCGGAATATCCGCAGGAGGTCATGGAACCGGACTCGGTAAATTGCACTCAAACTGAAGAACTTGTAAATGCTGGGAACGGAATTCCCATTTTCGATCTGGGTAAGCCATGCATTCGAGATGCTGAATTCTCCGTTGGCGGAATCCTGCGCAATCTTGCGGCTCAGCTCTTCCACTTCGCGTGTGGTCACCCCGAGCCGGGTTCGAATTTCCTTGATCTGTTCCCCAGGACGAAGGGATAAACGCACTGATAAGCCCACCCAACGGAGTCTGTCTAACTGATAACCCTAGCATAGAGTCAGCCTTGCTTACCATTGCAAGCAGGTGCGCCCTCGGCTTCCCGTTTTGGGTCATCGCTGCCGCATCTGCACCTGGAATCGTAGCAACTTTAGATGGCCCGACGTCGATGCCAGCTTGATGCGATCCGGCCTTTGAGGCCCCCCTCTCGGCTTCCGTCATATAGCAGAGAGACCACACTCATGGTTGAACAGTTTACGAGGGTTTCCTTTTCGCGCCATTCGGCTGTCTAGAACTGGCCATCGCCCCAGGACTGTGCCAAGCTGACAGGAAGAGTGGAGTTGCCAGCATGAGTGGATCACCCGGCACACCAACGCGCTCGGACCCGACATCTCGCGACAAGCGCGAGGTGCCCCGTTACACCTTCATCGCCGACGTAACCGTAACCGACGTGGGCAACGACACACGCATGTCAGGCAGAATTTCCGAAATCAGCCGCAAAGGCTGCTACGTGGATATTCTCAACCCGCTCCCGGTTGGCTCTTCCCTTCAGTTGAAAATCACGCGCGACCTGGGCGTTTTCATGACCCTCGGGAGGATTATCTACACCCAGCCGGGCATGGGCATGGGCGTTGCCTTTGTGGAAATACCGGCCGACCAATTGAAGACCCTCGACGCATGGCTCGCTGAAATAAATGGTCAAGTACTCTGAACCAAGTCACAAATCCGCCACCGAGTAGCTCCTGCTCTGGCGTTTCTGCTGAAACAGTCAACAAGCAATGCAGTTGTCGGGAGCGCGATTCCAACAACCACTCAACGCCTCCAGAGAACTTGTAATTCCAGGCTTCCACCGCCCGATGTTGCAATCACCAGGCACATCGCTACGAGCATCAATTCGTAGCTCCAGCCATTCGTTCCTGTCTTTCCCCAGAATCCTGTGTGCCACACGAATATTTTCCTCTGAATCGCGCCCAGCATCACCAGTATCAAGCCCAGGGCAGCCAATTGCGCCAGCACACCCGACATCACCCCGAGCCCTCCGGCGAATTCCGCCGCGCCGAGGAAAAACGTAAAGCCTTTGCTCATGCCGATATCTTTGCTGCGTGCTTCCGGGTCTGCCAGATGCTTCCAGCCGCTGGTGAGAAACACCGCGCCGACCATAAATCTCAGAAACAGGAGCGCGACATCGGTAAATCGGGCGAGCTGCGGAAGTATCACAGGGGGCGCCATCCTTGCGGTGATTCTACGCTGCTCGTTCAAGATATCAAGCGATCAGTCGCCGCTTCTTCGCAGCCCTCTGCCGAACGAGAAGATAACTGCCTTTAACCAGATCCTTGACCTCGCTCCAATTCAACCGCGTGGCGTAAACGCGCAGCGTCACCCAACCATGCCTCCCGATGTAGGGCGTGCGAAAGAATCGTGGGTCGTCAAGAAACAGCCGATGCAGCTCCTGCTCTACTTTCACGCAAATGCCCAGTTCGCCCTTATATTCCTCGAGCACACAAAATGTCTTGCCGTTCACGCGGAAAGTGGGATGCCCGAATGTAACCGTCTCCTCCGCGCCCTCGAGCGCCAGACAGATCTTACGCAGCCGTTGCAGGATCTGGTCCTCGGTGGGCATTTCCGGATTCTAGCAGGCTACGATAAAATGTTGATGCACCGGTCCCGGGGAGGCCAGATTGGGTTTTAGTGCCAGCACCAGGCAGTTGGGTGAAGTTACGGTTGTGGATGTGCGAGGGCGGTTCACACTGATCGAGGGAGAAGCCGTCCATGAATTGCTGGCGGACCTGTTCCAGGAGGGACGCCGCCGCGTGCTCCTCAACTTTCGCGACGTCTCCTACCTCGACAGCTCCGGCATCGGCCAGTTGGTACGCGGCCTTTACACCGCGCAGAAGAATGGAGCGGAATTACGCGCCGTAGATCTCAGCCCCCGCGCACGCGAAAGTTTGCGTATGACGAATCTGCACACCGTGTTCACAGATTTTCCAGACGAGCAATCGGCGATCAGCAGCTTTGCTTCCTGAGGCGAACCTCGCTCCGGCAGCCCCGCAATTATTTCTGCTTCGCGCTGCATGCGTCCGTCACCCGCACGGGACATGTTAGGAGCCTACTTCTGGATCACGCCGCAGGCAATGCGCGCGCCTGAGTTCCCTGCCGGGTCAGTCTTGTAGTCGTCTTCCTTCGCGTGGATTACAATCGCACTCCCGCCCTCGTGGAACACGGAGTTCGGCCCGCCGCCCAGCGTGACGTTCGGCGCCACCAGCGAAGTTTTCGCGCCGCCATTCGCTGCCACGGTGATATTCAGCAGGTCGCCTGCGTGTGGCCCGTCCGGATTGTCCTTTCCGTGTTTCTTCATGTAGGGGTTGAAGTGTCCCCCAGCAGTAACGAAATCCGGGCCTTCGCACTTTCCCACAGAGTGGATATGGATAGCATGCGGGCCCGGCGGAAGCTGCGTCGCATCCAGATCGATGCGCACTCCGCCATTTGACTGCGCGAGCGTGGCCGTCCCGATTTTTTGCCCCTGGGCGTTCACGATGTCTGCATGAGCGGATTGCATCGTGCCCTGGCCGAATGCCGTTGTCGCGCAGAGCAGCAAAGGGAGTAGGAGCAGGCTGCAAAATCGCATGGTAGTGCCTCCGTGAATTCGCGGCTGGCGCCTCGATAAAAGCGCTGCACCGGCCGTCTGGCTATGTGCAAGAACTTAGATGCAACCGGCGGGCAAATGCAACCTTGAATCTGCAGGAAGATTTGGTCGGAGTTACACGCGGGCTGTCGCGCCCTTTGAGAAGGCAGCGATCGCCGCCTCCTCGCTTTCACGGACATCGAAAACCGCGAGCAGTTTCGTGATCTTCAACAGGTCTAGCACCGGTTTGGCAGGATTGAACATCTTCAATTCAACACCCTGAGAGCGCGCGCTCGTCAGTGTCCCCACAAGCTGGCCCACGCCCGAGCTGTCCACATATTTCACGTCCGCAAGGTTCAGCAGGATTTTCTTGCGGCCGTCACTGACCAATTCGCGGACCACTTCGCCCAGCGGCAAATCTCGCCCTGGACGAAAGGCCAGAACCTCGCCAAGACTCAGTCGCCCACTCAAATCGAGAATCGTGATGTCTTCCACCTGTCGGACGCTGCATCCCATGCTCATGGCTGTTACCCCGCTGCCCGCCCCATCAACTTGCCGAGCGCGCAAAGTGTACAACCCACGCACCAAGAAGACAACTTGGCAGTTAGTCGCAGATCGTTGGCATTTATGGATTAGGCTTCTGACCAGACATCTGAATTCCAGAGTTTACCGGCAGCGTCCTTGGGAGATCTCTGTCTCGGCCTGAAAAATGATGGCGGAGAAATGAGTATGCCGACTTGGAAACGGATTCAGGGAATGATGGCGTTGACTTCGCTTGAATAGGAGCTTTCCATCCCCGTGGTGTCCACTGTGGTCGCGACATAATAGTAGGTTTGCCCTGAAACGACGCCGGTGTCGACGAAGGACGTACTCGATATCAAAGCAGTGTTCACCTTGCTGTAGGGCCCCCCGGGAACCGATCCGCGGTACGTATTGAAACCCGCGTACGATGAAGAACCTGGCGTCCAACCCAAAGTCACCGTGTGACTCGCGGGTGCATTGCCCCACCCGGAGAGCGAGACGGCTAGCGGGGAATTGGTGGCATCGCTGACGATGTTGACGCTGCCCGAAAAATTGCCGGTCGTAGTCGGAGCAAACTTTGCGCTGAGAGAGGCGGCCTGCCCCGCAGCAAGTGTGAGGGGTACCGCAAGCCCGGTGCCGCTGAATCCCGTGCCACTGACGCTGATCTGCGAGAGGGATACGCTGGAGTTGCCGGTATTTGTCAGAGTCACACTCTGCGTTGCACTGGTGCCCGTCGTGAGGCTCCCAAAACTGACCGAGGAGGGAGACGGAGTGAGTTGGAGAACAGGTGAAGCACCTGTGCCGGCCAGGGAAACAATCAGCGGCGAATTGGGCGAGTTGTTCACCAGCGTCAGGCTGCCGGAAAAGCTGCTGCCCGCGGGAGGTTTGAAGCCAACCGTGAAGGTCGAGGATCCGCCAGGAGCAACAGAAAGCGGCAGCGACAACCCGGAAAAGGTGAAGCCGGATCCACCCAGCAAAGCTTGGGTGACGCTGAGATTTGCTGTCCCAGGATTGCTGATGGTCAGCGTTTGGGTGTTGGTCACGCCCACGGCAACGTTGAAGAAGTTCACGCTCGGAGGTATCACGTTGATCTGCGGCTGCACGCCTTTGCCGCTAAGCGAAATCGTAGCCGGCGAATTGGTGGCGCTGCTGACGACGCTGAGGCTTCCCGTCGTGCTGACTGCGCTGGCCGGCGCATAGCTGACAATGAGCGCAAGACTCTGGCCTGCGGCTAGGTTCACGGCGCTGGAGAAGCCGCTGACACCAAATCCGCCGCCCGTTGCGCTGACTTGCGAAATGTTGACGCTGCCCGTCCCCATATTCGTCAGCGAGACCGGTTGAGAAGCGGAAGTTCCCACCAAAGTATTCCCGAAGCTCAGGCTGCTCGCACTGGGCGAGAGCAAATAGGTTTGCGAAGGGGAAGGCGATGGAGACGTTCCCGTTCCTGAGACAGAAATTGTTGGGGAGCCGCTACCACCCGATGTGCGGCTGGTGCTGAGAACGATACTGCCGCTGTAATTGAGCGCAGCGTCTGGTTGGAACACGACCTGGAAGGACGCGCTGGCATGGGGACTCAGTGTGATGGGCAATGCGGGGACGATAACGACAAACTGAGGAAGCCCGCTCGAAATCTGCAGGATCGAATGGGTCTGCCCGCTATTATTGGTTACAACGACGGTTGCCGCCGAGCTCGTTGTGTTCACCGCGACTGATCCAAAGCTCAGTGAAGCGGGATTAACTCCAACACCCGCGTGGACCGGCGCAGGAAAGACCGTCAGACCAAAGAGAACCCATCCGAGAAGCAGGTATAGCAATCGCGTCTTATGCATGAGCTGGCAATCCTTGGCATTCGATTTAACTGCGAGTCGAGAACGGGAAGGGGGCGTGCCGTTCGACGCTCAATATTTTTGCTGCCAATACGAGGATAGGAGTTGCGGAACTCTCAATCTACTGGTGGCAGGGTCAGGTTTGGGACAGGTATCTTGTGGTTCCCTCATGGCCAGTACAGACCTGTCCTTCTCAAGCAGGAATGAACCAAAAAAGTGAAACGGAACCGCATGGTATCTGCGCGATCACGGAGTTTCTTGCGGAGATGCGAGGCGGCGGAATAGGCCCCTGACACGTGGGTCGGCGAATGGAAGGTCCTCGCTGGCTTCCCTCTGCCGGTGCACTTCAAGTCACGGAGCGGACACACTGTAAAATCCACGCGCGGGGATAACAAAGCGGCGACGGCGCAAATGGTCGGCCCGCATTTGTTCGCCGCACCTCAGTGGCTCGGGCCTTGCTCCGCCATGAACCGGAAAGCGTCTTCGACCGTCCGCGAAGAAGCGTGCGAAGAGGTCAGCGAATTTGACTCCGCTTTCGTGAATTGATAGCGGCGGCGCGGCGAAAATCTTGCCGGGTCGAATGCGCCGCGCTTCATCGTGAACACATACACATATTCGCGCCGCGCCTTTTCGGCTTCCGACAACGGCGTCACCGTCGTGTCCAGCATAGTCATCGGACTGAAATCAGAAAAGCCGTTCTTGTCCGTGTGAACCGGGCCAGGCAATGTGTTGCCGTAAAAATCCACGTCGTGCGTGAATATGATCACGAAATCCACGCGCGAAGTGTCGGGCGCAGGGCAAACATTTTGGTATTTTTTCTTGCGGCTTTGGGCCAGCCACTTGAATTGCTCAGGCGTCAGCCCGTAAGCGGAAAAGAAAATCCGGCAAGCCGGATCGGCGCTCTCACTTTCCGGTTGGGCATCGGGAAAATCCTCCGACTCAACCGTTGCCGCCACCTGGTGCATGCTCGCGATGGGACGAGAAGGCTGGTTGCTGGCGGTGTTTTCCGGTGCTTTCGAATTGCTCGGAACCGTGGACGGCAGCGCGGGAATTGGCGCGGAATTGGAATGCGTGCTCGCTGCTGCTGGCGGTTGCGCTGCGCTGGATTTGCCGCTGCCGGACTTTGACGCGCTCGGACCCGCAGCGGAAGTTTTCGAAGCCGAATTCACAGTCCTCGCGGTCGAGCTGGCGGAATGCGCGTTGGCGCTCGCACTCGCCGGTTGCGCGACTGAATTGCCGGGCGTCGTGGCGGGCTTCTTCACTGGCGAGGACGCTGAATTTGACGTAGGCGCTGGTTGCGTGCTCGCTCCGGCTGGGCTTGCGATGGACGCTGACTTCGCAGAAGCAGCATTCGTAGCCGGCCGCACTTCCGCCGCCGTGGACAACACAATTTCCGCGGGTGCGCTCGCTGATGGTTGTGCAGCCGCTGATATCGCTGGGGGTGGCGCGGGCGAATGCACAGGCATTACTGCGGCGGCCGGCGTCGCAACACGGCTCGTAGCTGGTGCAACCGCGGGAGCAGGGCTCGGGTCGATACTTGCAGGAGCAGAGTTGGAGGCGACGCTTACAGGACCTGGCGTCGGCGTCGCGGTCGTGGGCCGCGAATGGACCTTCGCCGCAGCCTGCGCTAAATTAGCCGCACCCGCTGGTGTCTTGTTGCTTTCGTCCTCGAATGGTGGCAAGTTCGGGAACGTGCTGTCCGGCACGTAGCCTTCGACGCCGCTCGCCGAACGGATCTTCACGAAGTCTTTTGCGCGGCCGATGATTTCGACCGTTTCGCCGCACTTCAGTTTCGCCGTCACATCAAAACTTCCCAACGACTCGTACACCCACACGCGATCCTGATTCGCCGCACACTTCATCGGCGCGCTGTCACCTGCCACCGCCGGGGGCGCCACAATCGACTTCGCGAAGACGATGATCAAAAGCGCCAAAACCGGAAGGAGCCATTTGCGTGTGCTGTTCATTCTTCCCCCTGGCGTCCATAGCTCATTGCCGCCGGCCGGTGGCGCGCGTGAAATTAGCGCCGCCGTACAACTCCAGGATTCCGCAAGTCGCGCTGCGAATTTGTGAATAGGCACCATAAGTTTGCGCTTTCGCGGCGAAAGCGAACAACTGGACGAAAGTCCAAGATAGGTTCAAGGGCCGCGCGTTTGCCTTTTCGAGTGCTCTTCGCCTCAGATTCTCCTCCCTGCTCAGTCAAGAAATTCGAGATGGCATATATGACCCAATTTGTGCATCTTATGTGACGGGCAAGCGGCCTTGAATCCCCGGCAGAGGAGCGACCGCCATGCGATACGACTTCCTGGTCGAGACCTACGAAACCGAGCGCATCAAAGTGGTGAGCACGTGGAGCGAGTTCAAGGATGAAGAGCTCTCGATCCGACCTCGAACCGGCGACCCGCGCGGGCGCAGCGTTCACGAGCACATGGTGCATCAGTGCGTGAGCGAAAACATTTGGTTCCGCACCATGCTTGGGATCGAGGCAGGCCCGCAGCCCGTGCCGGCGCAGGAAACGCGCCTGGAATTCATCAAGCGTTACACGGCAGACAGCGAAAAGCGGCTGGCCGCGCTGCGCGCGAAGGACGAAGCGTGGTGGGAAGGCGAAACCACATTTTTCGATGTGCAGCGCACGCGCGCTTGGGTGGTGTTGCGGCGCATCGCGCATACCGCGCACCACCGCGGCCAGCAAATCGCCATGCTGCGCATGCTCGGCCACAGCCTGCACAGCAACTACGGCCCCACCGCCGACACCGGCGGCTTGATGCAAAATCAAGCGCCCACGATTTACGCCTACCCGAATCTGACCGCGCTACTCGCCGGTGAATCCGCAGGCGGCGCGAAATCTCCTCTGCCCGGGACGGGCAAAAAACCCGTCACCGAACGCCCCGACGAGAAATAATCCCGCGACCTACGGATATGAACGGCTGGTCCACCCGCCAAGGGAGAGAACGTGGAATCAATCAAGAAGAACGCGAGAGTCGCGGGATTCCTCTACTTATTGCTCGTACTTGCCGGCCCCGTCCGCCTGATCTACATTCCCAGCAAGCTGTTCGTGCATGGCAACGCGGCCGCGACGGCCAACAACATCGCTGCGCACCAGTCGCTCTTCCGTTTCGGCATCGTCAGCGACCTGTTCGTCGGGACCATCGTGATCTTCGTCGCGCTGGCTCTTTACCGATTGTTTAAGGCGGTGGACCAGAATCTCGCCGTGCTGATGGTGATCCTGGGTGGTGTGTTGCCATCCGCCATCTACTTCTTCAACGTGCTGAACGACGCTGCTGCCCTGACGCTCATGCGCGGCCCCGATTTCTTGTCCGCATTCGAAAAACCTCAGCGGGACGCTCTCGCCATGCTGTTCCTCAATCTGCATGGTCAGGGATTCACTGCCGGCGAGATCTTTTATGGTCTATGGCTCTTTCCATTGGGGATCCTGACATACAGGTCGCGCTTCCTGCCCCGGTTCCTGGGCGTCTGGCTGATGATCAACGGCTTCGCCTATCTGGTTCTCAGCTTTACGGGCTTTCTGTTGCCGCGATACGAGGATATGGTCTCTAACATCCTCTTCCCCGTCCTCACCGGAGAGATAGCTTTCATGTTGTGGCTCCTGATCATGGGGGCAAAGGAGCAACCCGTAGGGTGAGCCGCCCGCCCGTGAAGGTGATCCAGTTCGTGATCAAATTAATCCAATGATGACATCGACTCCAACGTGCCCTAAGTGCGGTGCGTCTTTGAAACCGGCGGAGATTGTAGAGGCAGTACCCTTCCTCTGTCCGAATTGCGGCACGAAGATCCAGGCACCGTATAGTTACGGACGGTGGATAGGAGTGGGTAGTCTCGCGCTATCGGTAGGTGCGTCCCTTGTGTTGGGTTTCGGGGGCCTCCATTTGCTTTATGCGGTTCTGCCACTTTTAGTCGTGGTTAACTATTTTGCAATTCACCTCCTAAAGTACGTGGTCCCACCGAAAATCGAAATTGCGGTGCCGCTGATGCCTCTTCGCGAGCTTGTTCGGGAAATGATGGGACCCACGGAATTAAACCTGAGAGACAAGAAGCGCCCACTGGCCCGAGACCGGGACGCCAAGGAAAATTCTGACAGCTGAAGAGACTATGCACAGTTGGCGCACCAGTTACGCGATTGCCTAACCTAACCCCATTCCTCGCACTTGCTGTCTACCCAGTGTCATGTCTACTGGGCTACTCGTTCAATCCAATCGAGTTCCGCTGGCATTGAATTCTTCCGCATGCTCAGCGTCTAATTTCAAACTTCCAACCTCGAACCTTTAGCAGTCCACTGCACCGTTCTGTTGAGCTCCGCTCCTCTCCAGTTAGGCCTCACGAGGGCTATTGCGGGCAGTGTGGGAATATTTTCACCCTCCTGCCTGTCTATTTCTATGCAGGGCCGCGCTGACTCGTAATTGTTGGGGCGAAAAATCAGTGCATGAGCTGGGCGGAATACGAGGAAAAAGGAGAGGTTATGAAGGAAGTTGCTGCCGCTAAGAAATTTGCCACGCTTGCATTCTTGTTCGCATTCCTGGCCGTGCTGCCTGCCGTTCGCGCGGATGAATGGAATCAAGCCACCAAGTTTACGTTCAGCCAGCCGGTTCAGATTCCCGGACGAGTCCTGCCGGCGGGGGCGTATGTGTTTGAAATGGTCAATGGCTTCAGCCACGAAATTGTGCGCATCTCGAACGCAGATCGCACAAACGTGATCGCCCTCATTCCGGCGGTACCCAGCGCGCAAGGCTTCTCCGGCAACGCCGCAATTATTCTCGCGGAGCGGCAGGAATCACAGCCGGAGGCGATCATTGCTTGGTCCTATCCGGGTCGGCTGGAGGGGCACCAATTCGTGTATCCGAAGCAGGTGCAGAGCGAACTGGCGAAGGTCAAGCGAGAAAAAATCGTGTTTGGCGACTAACTTCGTGTCCAGGCATGAAGCTTCAACTGGTCGGCGGCAAGCTGCAAGCGCCGCCGGCCGAGTTGACGCACCGGCATCGGAGTGCCGAGCTAGTTTGATCGGGCTGGTTGCATTCGACAGACCGCAACCCGGGCCAAGAAGGCAGAGATCCAAGGAAAGAAATCGTGAGTGTATCGAAACAAGCCGAACCGCAAGAGTTGACTGACGCAGACATCGTGCCGCTGGCGCAACAGGGCGACGCCGCAGCGTTTGAGCAAATCTATAGGCGGCACAGCCGAAGGGTTTACTCTTTATGCCTTCGTATGGTGGGAAATCCGACGGAAGCTCAAGATCTGACCCAGGATGTCTTTCTGCAATTGTTCCGCAAGATCGGCACATTTCGCGGCGAATCGGCCTTTTCCACCTGGCTGCATCGGATGTGCCTCAATATTGTCTTGATGCGTTTCCGCAAGAAGGTGATACCGGAAACCCCCTTTGAGGCGATCACCAACCCTGAGGACGAGTCCGTCACGGCGCCCCAGGAATTTGGCGGCCCCGACCTGCGACTCAATGGCGTGATTGACCGCATCGCACTCCAAGCGGCTATCAACGAGCTGCCGTCGGGATCCAAAGTGATGTTCATTCTCCACTACGTTCAAGGGTTGAGCCACAGCGAGATCGCCCAGATGTTTGGATGCTCGGTGGGGAATTCAAAATCGCAGGTGCATAAGGCGCGATTGCGGCTGCGCGGCCTGCTCCAGAAAGCAATCGGAAACAACTTGCGCCAGCAACGCAAATCAACCGCCAGCTCGCCAGCGATGGACCAGACGGTTGTCCCAACTCTTCAAACCCAAGTTTCTTGCGGTTGACCTCAACTGTGCGGAGCCCCGGTCTGTCGGACGTTGCCGGATGCTACTGGCAGACTCCGCTGGAATCACGTGTTAGTAAGGTGTGGCGTGAGCGGTTGTTTATGTTGGAGGTCGAACCGTTGATCAGGTTGACGCCAAAATTTCCTCGAATGGTAGCGCCCGCGGTGTTCGCGGTCCCACCGAACTGATCCTTTGTAATGATGAGCCCATACTGGCTGCCGCGTCCGTCGTTGTCGGTAATCACCAGATTACTGTCTGTTGAGGACAAGCCGTCAGCCGAAGAGTCGGTGGCAACGATTCCAGCGCCAGCATCACCGCTCGCATTGGATGTGATGGCTATTTTGTTGTGTGCGATGATTGCCCCATTGTGGCCTGCGACGGCTATCCCGACAAAGGGCACATCCACCTCAGTAATGTAGCTGGCAAATGAGAAACTTCCGGGTGGAATCACCGCCATGATTACATTGTGGATGTAGACGTTGCCAGTGAATGGTCCGCCTTGGAAATCTTCGGACAGAATTCCAAACCCGCCGGAACCGTCGCTCAGTATCGTAAAGCCGTCAAATACGTTATGAGTCACAAGCCAGTCATTTCCGTAAGGTCCTTGGATACCTCCCAATCCGCCCAAGAAGGTGTTGGAGTCAACAACCACATTGTTTGTGCCGAATTGAGGTTGTATGCCCAGGCTGATGGGATCTGAATTCGTGTCAGAGACACCCTTGCCGTCAAAGATGAAGTTGCGAATGCTGGACCCCGATGCTGCGACGTTTAGGAAAAAGCCCCTGCGAACTATGTTTCCAACGGGCCCCGGAACGCCCGCAGGACACCCCATAATGGTTGCGCCTTCCCCCACAAGATTCAGGGGTTTTGTGATTCTGGCGCCACACCACCTCCCGGGACCAACTCGAATCGTGTCACCGGAGTTGGCACTGTTGACGGCGAGTTGGATAGTTGGAAAATCTTGCGGCACGCGACGGGTGGCCTGCGCGAAAGAGGCAGGCGTAACCGCGAAAACAGCAAGCGCCACGGCTAGAACGGAGAGAACGAGCTTCGACATTGAAATAGGGGAGTATCGTAGTTTATTCACGATGGACCTCCTTTTTCGAGTACGCGAGGGCATTCAACTTCCACAATCAGCCACCCACGGCGTGTGATGCCCGTCGCTGCAATTCGGGCCCCCTTGAGGAAACCCCAATGAACAGTTGGAATCTAGAGGTCTTCAGGTGCGACTGCAAGCGACATACTCTGTCACTGGGGTCAACGCGGATGGATGTCGCACTTTGTCGCGTTCGTTAATCGATGTGCTTGCACCCCGCAGTTCGCCCAATCCCACTAATGTTCAATGCTCCGTATCGGGCGACTCACATGTTGGGCAGCGAGATCCAAACCTTCATCGGTGCCCACCGCATGCGATGACTCTTGATGAGTGGTTGCGCACACGGATGTTATGCCGGGGCCCGATTCGCCATTGACCACTTGAACGTAGGGTCGGGTTACCGGACATCTTGGTACCGATACCGAAGCGATGCCAAGAGTAAATTGAGCCCAAATTTTTGGGCTGAACTTTCTCTAAAGTATTAGGGGCAGGTCAAGACTTGGGCTGGGTAGGGGAACAGTGCGGGACCCCAATAGGGAGAGACCGGAGCTGGGGCCCAGAGGGAACCAACGCAGGTGCCATAGGCTGCGGGACCGGCATAGCTGCCCTCGAACTCGTAGCCACCATAGTCGCCGTAGCCTCCGGAACCACCACCGTAGCCGGCGTAGCCGCCATTATCGCCAAAACCGGATTCGAGTAAGTTCAAGCCTAGGCCAAGTAGGCCGAAGCCAGGAAAACCGAGGCCGGGAACGCCGAAGCCGCGTGCGCCGAAACTGCCAAAAGCTAACGCTATGCCGAGCAGGTCCGGGAAAAATGAAAATGCGTCACCACCGAACGAGGATTCCCGCTCGAAGCCGAAGCTCGATTCACCGCCGCGAAATTCGTGGCCGCCGCGGAAGTCGTGACCGCCGCGAAACTCGTGGCGGCCACCGAATTCCGGACGCTCGAACCGCGAGGTGTGCGATCCGAATCGTGAATTCGAGAATGAGAATCGGTTCGTGGCGGAATTGCCGAATCGAGTGTGATCTATATTCGAAAGCACGCGGCTGGTAGAAATCGCCGATCCCGTCGTTCTTGACAAAGGTTGCGAGAAACTTCGATCTGGAGCGGTTATCCGGCGATTTGACGCCCATCTGGGCACCACGGTCCGCGAGAACGGAGATGATTCGAAGTTGTTCGCCGATGTCTGGTGGCCCTGGCCATTCCAGCTTCTCGTTGCGCCACCCTGCCACGAACTCGATGGGCCGCGCGCCGCTGTAACAGAAGAATTCCCGCGACTTCCAAACGAGTGCCATTGGCCGTCACCGGCGGAAGTCGAGGGTCCTCGCCCCGCAGTAAAAGAGGAATTCCCGCGGCCTCCAAACGAGTGCCACTGGCCGTCGCTGGCAGAAGTCGAGGGTCCTCGCGTCGTCGTGAAAGAAGGATTCCCGCGGCTTCCAAACGAGTGCCATTGGCCATTACCGACGGTATTCGATGGGCCGCGCGGCATCGCAAAAGAAGAATTGCCGCGGCCTCCGAATGATTGCCACCGGCCGTTGTCGTTGGAAGAGCCGTAGGCTCCGAAACTTCTTGATGAAGGAGCACCTGCCGGATCATCGAAAGCGGGAGCTGTTCCAGGCGATCCACCGCCCCGCTGCTGGGGTGCAGCTGGGGTCCCGCTGCGAGAGTTGCGGCCGAAAGAATGTCCGCCGCCTACGCCGTGGGAACTGCCGCCGCGGTGGAATCCAGCGCCACCGCTGCCGCGGGAACTACGTCCACCGCCGCCGGCTTGGGAGCGTCCAGTGGCGTGGGAACCGCTCCCGTGGGAACTGCCACGAAAACCGCCGCCGTGGGAGCCACCGTGAGAACTGCCACCGTGAGAACTTTTTCCGTGATGCTGAGCGAGCGAGGGGTTAGGGTTGCAAGCGAGGGCGAGCGCTGCAATAGATGCAAACAGGAGCCTTACGGGTGAGAATTTCATCATTTGATTTTCCTCCACCCAACGAACGCGCACCTGGCGAAGTCGCGAATCGGCTGACTAGCCAGTAAGGGCACAGATTTCGGCCACATGTTCATCGCATGCACCTGGGCAGGTTGACGCCCCAATGACCAATTGTCGTCTCGCGTGGGAGCAAACCGATGGCCGAAGAATCGAGGAGGCCGCCTGCTGAAAGGAAGGCTGATAGGCTGTCATGGAGGCAAGGGATCGCGGGCAGCCTGCAAGGTCTGGCTGACACTGGCGTGCGTTACCGACGGTTTCTGCTGTATACTCAAGCAGCCCTCCGCCCACGCCCTTCATCTGAATCGACAGGTGACCAATTGATGCCTGTTCGGCCAATCACGCGTCGGGAACTGCTTAAGCTAAGTGGCGCCACGGCTGCATCCGGGCTGGCCTCTGCACTGCTCTCAAGCTGCGGCACCGGTGGCGGCACTTTGGGAGGAGGCCCGGGCCCTGCGACGTGCACCAAGCTTAGCGACATTGAACACGTCGTCATTCTCATCCAGGAAAACCGTTCCTTCGATCACTATTTCGGCAGCTATCGCGGCGTCCACGGATTTTCCGACCAGAGCATGGCATTCCGGCAGCCGGATCCAGCGAATACGACGAGCCTACCGGTGGGGGCGCTCTTGCCATTCCACCTGGACACCTCCACAACGAACGCAGCCTGCACGCACGACATCAACCACGACTGGGTACCGCAGCATCAGAGCTGGAACAACGGCGCGATGAATGGTTTTGTAAGCTCGCGTCTGCCGATTGATTCGAGCGACGCCGTATTAAGCATGGGCTACTACACTCGCGCAGAAATTCCCTATTACTACGCTCTGGCCGATGCCTTCACGATCTGCGACAACTATTTTTGCTCGGTGATGGGCCCCACTGATCCGAACCGCCTCTACACTATGGCGGCCTCGATCGACCCGGATGGAAAAAACGGCGGACCGATTTTGCAGACCATCGTCACAAACCGTACATCCGTGTATGGCCGTCTGACCTATACGACCATGCCCGAGCAGCTTCAGGCTCGGGGAATTTCCTGGAAAGTTTATTCATCGCCTGACGAGAATGTTCTCGGCGGGATTCTCTCGGACAATGTTCTCCCCTACTTCAAGAATTTTCAGGATCCAACATCAGTGCTGTACCAGCACGCGTTTGGACCGCAGTTCCCCGTCGACTTCCTGAGTGATGTGATAACTGGGAATTTGCCGCAAGTCTCCTGGCTGGTGGGGTCTGTCGTAACCTCGGATCACCCGCCCTCGCCTTCGATCTTTGGCGAGAATATAGTTTCATTGCTCGTCAGCGCTTTAATGGCGAATCCGGCGCTGTGGGCAAAGACGGTTTTGTTTGTCACCTATGATGAAAATGGCGGGTTTTTTGATCACGTCGCGCCGGTAACTGCGCCTCTCGGCACGCCAGGAGAATTCGTGAACGCGCCCGCGGTGCCGGACCCGACTGTAATCGGCAGTCCCGCGATTACCGGCCCGATTGGACTAGGTTTTCGCGTCCCTATGCTCATTATCTCGCCATTCAGTCGAGGCGGGTTCGTGTCATCGGACCTCTTCGATCATACTTCCGTGTTGCGATTCCTCGAGACTCTGTTCGGTGCTGAAGTGCCTAACTTGAGCGCCTGGCGACGCGCGGCGGTCGGGGATCTGACCAGCGCGTTTAATTTCAAAAAACCTGACCGGTCGATTCCGAATTTACCGTCCACACTTCCTGCCCTTCAGCAGGCAATCCAGCAATGTGCTGCGAACCTTGCTGGAACGACTCCCTACACAGTGCCAAGCATGCAAACCGTTCCAACGCAGGAATCCGGAACCGCGACTCGTCCCAGCGGCATGTGCTAGTTAGGATATGCAGAGAACTGGCCTCCGGCTTCCTCGCTTGCATCAAGTTCAGTCCTAGGTTTCAAATCTTCCTGGAACGCGGCGTTGGAAAATTGAAGGCGCGGAGGAGCGCTGCTTGCTGAGGGGAGCCGAGTTTGCGGCAAAGGGCTTACGCCGGGTGTGGCATGGACCAGTTGACGGAGGGTTATGGATGGAGATTGTTTATATGTAAGTCGCCATAGTTGTGTTCTCGATGGGGGCTGCTTTTTCGGCGTGATAGATTGAAGTCAGCCAGGGCCCGCGGAACCTCCCAAGGAGAACAGAAAATCTATGGGATTTACTGATTATCTTGTGGGTGCCCAATTTAGAGATGAAAAGGCCGGCCGAGTGGTCGTATTCCCCGGGGACCGCCGCGGTCGAGGTTATGTTGTAAAGTCCGAGGCGGAGGAATCGAGAATCAGAGCCTTTCTGAAAATGTTTTACTTCGCTCATCTTTCGATACTCATGCTGGGCAATTTCCTGGCGATGGACTGGTCAACAGGACTCAACCACGAATTCGGCCGGCCAGCTTTGCATTTATATAGAGCTATCGGCGCTGGTGTGGGAATTTATTGCATCGTCGTGGGAGTTCCCTATTTGTTGCTATGGAAATCGTATAAGAAGGCGTTCGTAAGTTTTACATCGGCCCAGGATGAGGTCCTGGTATCGGGGAAGAGTCCGGGGCAACAAACTCAAATTTACATTGGGGCCGGAGTGGCCGCCTTCGCAATCCTGTTAGCAATTGGAGTTTTTTTACTCGTTCGGGCCAAGTGATTTGGTATTGGTAGAATCACTGACATGTCTGCTCGGAATAGCTTGCGCAGCCTGCGCGAACTAAAGAATCCAGCCTGGGCTGTTTGTGTTTTCTTAATTTTTGTGGCTGCAGTCTCCATGGGCGCACAGAAGCAGGACCGGTTCAGCGCTCCTTCGAGACGCGCCGGGGAAAATCATCCGATTGCGCGCAGGTTGACGCTCAACGGCGTGCCGTGGTTCGGCGAGGTGACTCCGAAGCTGTACCGAGGCGGGCAACCGACGAAGGAAGGCTTTCGCAACCTTCGAAAGATGGGAATCGCCATCGTGGTTGACTTGCGTGGGTCGCGCGGCAGCGAGCGCCAGGTTGTGACTGAACTCGGAATGAAGTATGTCTCGCTGCCCTGGCGCTGCTACCGTCCGCGGGACGAGCCGCTCGCTGCATTCCTGATGTTGATTCGCGAAAACCCGGGCAAGAAAATCTTTGTCCATTGCCGCGTTGGCGACGATCGCACCGGAATGGATATCGCGGCATACCGGATGGCCGAACAGGGATGGACTCCAGAGGAAGCAAAGAAGGAAATGGAGGCCTATGGTGTCAACTGGTTCCACCGCACAATTTGCCCGGGGCTCGCGTCCTACGAAGAAAATTTCCCCAGGCGGCTAAAGACGAGTCCGGCATTCGAGGAGCTGCGTGCAAGCAGCCAAACCTCCGATTCGCCGCCCTAGTGCCTCTGCGGCCTGCCTCCGAATAGAAGCAGCGATACAGCGCGCCAAGGAAGACTGCAGGAGTGGAGCAACGCGGGAGAGGAGCGGCTATTCTCTTTCGAGATATTCCGGGGGGACATCGTCTTCCGGAACTTCGTGCGTTTTCACTTCGCCTCGATCCGCGTCCGGAGCATTTTCAACGCCGCTAACCACTTCGGCTTCGTAGTCCTGCCCCTCTTCGGCCAGCTCCGAGACGCTCTCTGAATCCGCGCTTTCTGATTCAGACAATCCCTGAACATCGCCAGACTGCCCGCCCGCAGAGGGCCCGAGACCCTTTCGGAACGGGGTACTCCCGATCCCGATGGCACTGGCGCGTTCGAGATGCTTGCCCCGAGCGGACTTTTTCGCCCTACGAAGTTGCTTCTTCTTGATGCGAGCAACTTTTTTCTTACGCGCGGGCTTTCTTTTTGCCGCAGCTTTCTTCTTTCGCGCATTCTTCTTCTTGACCATTGCGCTGGAAGTCTATCACCCGGGAATTTCGGAAACAACACACTGGCGTGACGTGTGGCAGGTCAGCACTTTGAGGTTCTTAATTCGGCGGCCAACGTAACTCTTGTCGTAATTCGCGCAGAGTTGAGAGCCCTCCGCCACCTTCGCGCGGCAAAGCTGCGGTAAGAGAGTGTCCGGAAGGAATTACACGCCCAGTACCTTCTGCGTGCTTCCAGAACCGATAGATCAACTGAGCTGTATTCCAAACTATCTAAATGGCTTAAGCACGAATCATCGATGAGTTCGAGGTGTGGAGCCTATTTTGCACTTCGAACAGTGGTAGGCGGGCCTGACTGAGGAACGATGACAAGGGTCTTAGTGGTGGACGACGACACAAGCGGAAGAGAAGCCCTGTGCCTTGTGCTGGAGCGATCGGGTTTTGAAGTGACGGCGGCCGCGGATGGAGTCGAGGCGCTTGAAAAGATTCTGCGTGAAAAATTCGATCTGCTATTGGTGGACGTTTGGATGCCAAGAATGAACGGCCTCGAGCTGTTATCACATCTGCCGGAGAAAACTCGGCCGAAAGCGTTGGTGATGACCGCAGATAACACAGCCGAAACTCTCCTGCAATCGCTGCGCGAGAAGGCATATCTATTTATCGCGAAGCCGTTCAACCCGAAGGATCTCGTTCAGCTCATGAAGATCGCGCTCGAATCGACTCAGGAGCCGGATCAGATTCAAATCGTGTCGGCGCAACCGAATTGGGTGGAGCTGCGGTTTCCGTGTGAAATGCAAACTGCAGGCCGCATCGAAAACGTAGTTGACCATCTCAATTCCGGCTTGCCGCTGCACGTTCGACGATCGCTGAGATTAGCTTTCCATGAGCTCTTGATGAATGCGATTGAATGGGGTGGACAACTGGACCCCAGTTCGCAGGCGCAGATTGATTACCTGCGCACTCACAAGTTTCTGATGTGCCGCATCGCCGATCCCGGCAGTGGATTCAAACCGGCTAGGGTGGACCACGCGGCCGTTGCAAATCGATCCGAAGACCCATGTGCGCACGCCGACGTGCGCGAGGAACGGGGCATGCGGCCGGGAGGCTATGGAATCGAGCTCGCGAAGTCGCTGGTGGATGAGTTGGTTTACAACGAGGCCCACAATGAGGTCGTTATGGTGAAATATCTGAACTAGAAGGAGGCGTTCATGCGAAAGGGCTCGAAGATTTCGGTGATCGGAAACGCAGCGGTTGCAGCCTTGGCATTGGCCGGCTTTCTCATGTTTGCAGACGCGCCGCAGGTGCGCGGTGATGACGACTGCCAGCGGCGCGTCGCAAAGGCCGATCACAAACTGCACGAAGCGATCGAGCATCACGGCTACGAGAGTAAGCAGGCTGACCATTGGCGTAACGAGCTGCACAATGCGCGCGAGCACTGCTGGAATACCAATCATCGCTGGTGGGATGAAGACGGGCATCGCTGGCGTACGGATCGTGATTGGGATGACCACGACCATGATCACGACCGGGATCACCACTGAGTTTTATTTCGCGCAGATTGCTTCGCCTCTTGCCTAAAGAGCAGTTCGCAAACGAGGTTCGCTAAGAACGTGAAAGGTAGACTATTCGTCATCGTGGAGTCGGTGTTCTTCGGGCTGGGCTTGCTCGTCTTGACACCATCGGGGAATCCTACGACCGCCGGGCCGCCCAGCAACTCTTCACCGGCTCAATCCTCGGTATCTGCGACGCCCTCTATCATTCCCTCCGCTTCCAAGACCGGCGGACCCCGAAGGGTCCTGAGAGTTTGGGAGTGTGTCGCAAGCTGGTACGGTGAAGATTTTGACGGGCGGCCCACGGCCACAGGTGAAATCTATGATATGTACGCCGCAACGGCCGCGCATCCGGACCTCCCGCTGGGTTCCATTGTCCGGATTGTGAACCCGCGGAATCACCGAAGCCAGGTGGTCCGCATCAACGACCGGGGTCCTTACGTCGAAGGACGCGAGTTGGACGTCTCCTACGAAGTCGCTCGGAACCTTGATTTTGACCAGACAGGCGTTGCCAAGGTTCGTCTCGAGCTCCTCGAGGTGCCCTCGGGGTCTGCCTCGGTTCGCTGAACGGCCCGAGTTTGTGCGCCACGGCGAACGGGAAAATCTAACCCATGCCTGCTGTTTTTCCCGTCCCAGGACCATTTACTTTTCTGCTTCGCTCCGCTAACGTTTCTTCCCCCGGCTATTTCGTCAAGACTTTGCCAAGAAATCTCTGTCCGCCATTAGGAGCGAATCATGGCCACCAAGCCTCGTCAGAAGAAATCTCAAAGCGGCGTCGGTCATCCGATCCGCATCGTCCCCCTGCATCGGCCTGCAGCCGCACCGCCAGCCGTTGCGCAGGCTGCCCCTCAACTGACCTACCGCAACGGCCCCTTGCTCACGGCCGCTCAAGTCTTCACGATTTTCTGGGGCTCGGACTGGAAGCAGGCGCCGCAAAGCGATTTCGTCCAACGCATCAATCAATTCTTCGATTTCATCCTCGGCAGCGCGCTCCTTGATCAACTTGGCGAATACAGCGTTCCCGGAAAACAGATCGGCCACGGCACGCGCATCGGAACCACCACTCTCACTACTCCTGAGCCCGGTAAATCCGTACAGGACAGCGCCATTCAAAAAATGCTCCAAGAGGAGATCTCCGCCGGCACCACTCTTCCGACTCCAACTCCGAATACGCTTTACTTCGTCATGCTTCCTCCCGGCGTGCAGGTGATTCAGGGAGGTGGTACTTCCTGCAAAGTGTTCTGCGGCTATCACGACGCCACCAGCAGCAACATCTTCTACGCCGTTATGCCCTATCCCGGTTGCCCAGGTTGCACCGGCGGGCTCAGCGTTTTCGATGCTCTCACGTCAACTACATCCCACGAACTCTGCGAGGCCATCACCGACCCGATCCCGGGACAAGGGTGGTACGACGACAACAACGGCGAGATCGGCGACATCTGCGCGTGGAAAACACGCAGCCTCGGTGGCTACACCATTCAGCTCGAATGGTCGAACAAAGCCGGTTCTTGCGTCTGACGCATCAATCCTTGTGCGCCCTGCCAGAGTGTGACGGGCCTATTGAAACTCAGAATGAAGTTGAAACTGACCCAGCACGCCGCGCGTGAGTATGCGAGGAATGCGCAGCTCGAAACTGTCCGAGTCTCGCACGAAGACACAGACTCTAATCATTAGGGGTATAGTTATTACATTTGCCATGAAGGTGACACCAAAATCGCGGCCTCTTACTGAGAAGCTGGCTCGTGGGAACAAATCCGGAGCGCAAACGAAGCCCGCCGCAGCGAAAGGATCCTGGAAGCTGTTGCCGGACGTGATGGCGCTCCTGAAGCCTCGCCGAGGAATTTTGGCGTTGGGATTCGTGGTGATGGTGATCAACCGGCTTTCCGGGCTTGTGCTGCCTGCTTCGACGAAATACCTGTTGGACGACGTGTTCATCAAGCGCCAGGCTCATCTGCTCACGCCGATTCTCCTGGCGGTGGTGGGGGCCACGCTGGTGCAAGGGGTCACCTCCTACGCGCTGACGCAACTGATCTCAAAATCATCGCAGCGGATGATCGCAGATCTGCGCGCAAAGGTGCAGGCGCACGTGGGGCGCTTGCCGGTGGCTTATTACGATGCGAACAACACCGGCGTGCTGGTCTCGCGCATCATGAGCGACGTCGAAGGAGTGCGCAATCTGCTGGGCACAGGCTTGATCGAATTTGCCGGTGGGATCATGACCGCGATTTTCGCTCTCGCGTATTTGTTGCGCACGAGCGTGACAATGACGGCGGTGGCGTCCGTCATCCTGCTGATTTTTGGCGTCGCGCTGAATAAAGCGTTCAAGACCATTCGGCCGATTTATCGGGCGCGTCCAAAAATCAACGCTGAGGTCACTGGGCGATTGACCGAGTCTCTGGGCGGCGTGCGCGTGGTGAAGGGCTATCACGCCGAGGAGCGCGAGGAAATAGTTTTTCAGTCGGGCATCAAGCGGCTCCTTGAAAACGTGCTGAAAACGCTTACGGCCACTTCGCTGATGAGCCTGGCGGCCACCAGTCTGATGGGCATCGTGAGCGCCATCATCATGTTTCTTGGTGCGCGGCAAATTCTGGCGGGAACCATGACGCCCGGCACGTTTTTTTCCTACACATTCTTTCTCGGCATGCTGATCGCGCCGGTGATGCAGATTGTCGGCATCGGGCCGCAGCTTACGGAAGCGCTGGCCGGACTGGAGCGCACGCGCGAAGTGCTTGACGAAAAGCCCGAAGACGAATCCCCGGAGCGCACGGTGCGGCTGGACCGCCTCCGCGGCTCGGTGGCCTTCGAAAACGTAGGCTTCGCCTACGACAGCGGCAAGCCCGTGCTGCACGATGTGGCATTTCAGTCGGAACTTGGAACTGTGACTGCGCTGGTGGGGCCGTCGGGGGCCGGCAAGTCCACCATCATCGGGTTGATTGCCGGGTTTTACGTTCCGACAAGCGGGCGTGTGCTCGTGGACGGGATCGATCTCGCGCAAGTGCGCCTCGACTCGTATCGCACGCAACTGGGAGTGGTGCTGCAGGAAACATTTTTATTTGACGGCACGATTCGCGAGAACGTGGCGTTTTCGCGTCCTGGCGCCCGCGAAGAAGAAATCCTGGCCGCATGCCGCATCGCGCGCGTGGATGAATTTGCGGAGGCGTACGAGAAAAAGTACGACACGGTGGTTGGCGAGCGCGGCGTGAAGCTCTCGGGCGGGCAGCGGCAGCGCGTTTCGATCGCGCGAGCCATCCTGGCGGACCCGCGCATACTGATTCTCGACGAGGCGACCTCGAGCCTCGATTCCGAATCCGAAGCGCTGATTCAGGAGGGGCTGCGCTACCTGATGCGCGGGCGCACCACTTTCGTGATCGCGCACCGACTCTCAACCGTGCGGCGCGCGGATCAAATCCTGGTGGTGGAAGCGGGGAGAATCGTCGAGCGCGGCACGCACGAATCGCTCTACGCCTCGGGCGGGCGCTACTACGACCTGTACACCAAGCAGCATGGCGTGGAGTCGAATCTGTTTCTCGCGCCCGGCGAGGCAGGTGGCGATGTGGCCGATTCACAGGCGGTCGAGGCCGAGACGGGAACAAACGGGCAGGCAGATTCCACGCTTCCTGAAGTGATTCGGCTGATCCGCGACCGCGAAAACTAGCTCAGTAGCTGGGCTTCCAGGGACTTTCGGACAGTTCCTAGCAGAATTCGTAGCTGACGAACGGTGCGGCCCCGGTAGGAATCAGCGCGAACACGATGAAAGTGTGCCTGGCGGAAGCTTGCGCCAATGCAGAGGACTCGCGGTGTTGTCGCAATTGCAACCGCTGGAGGGTTCAAAGCCGGGCAGAAAGTGCGTGTCGCTAGCGGGCGTTCCAATTGAGGGGAGCGGGGCTAACCGGCCAGAATTTGGGCGCGGGTTGCTCGAACTCGACGCCCACCTGCGACAAACCGGCGTGGTCGCCGCCCACATAGACGACACGCGCGTTTCGTTCATCCAAATTTCCCGGATTTGCGAGCGTCACCTTCTGGCCAAGAGCCACTTTTGTTTGTAGCATCAGAAGCGCGCCGTGGGCGCTCACCGTCACCGTAAAAGTTTCTTCACGGAAGGCCCGGTGATCCGCGGATACTCCGAGCAGAACTACGGGCACATCCAGCAGCACGCGCTCGCTTCGCCTCATTGCAGCATTTGCCACGGATTTCCTCGGCTGGGTAGAATGGATTCAAATTCACTTTGAGCTAAACCGACTCTGAAGTCTGCAACAATCATATTTTGACAGCGCGGAAGTTAACCCCCATCCGAGACGGAAACCGCTCGTTCGAAACAATATCAAGGAAGTTGGACTGGTGGTCAGGTACATCGGCAACGGAGGGAGGCTGACGCCAGACGCTCATGCTCAGATCGGATAAGAGAAAAGTGTGCACAACAGGACAGATATCGCTGGTGGCCCCTTCTACTATCTCATCCCGTGGGGCAGAGTTGTAGGCCGAGCCAGGATCAAGTCCTCAGCCATCAGACCAATCGTACTGGTAACAAACGGTTCCACCACAGTTCGCTCCACACGGCCACGCACAAACGACATATAGCGCCAGGCGATCAACGCCGGGCGCATGAATTCGCGGTAATGGAGACTACACTCATGAAAGCATTTGGAGTCATCAGCACAACAGCATTGCTCTTGCTTCTGGGAGCAACTGTTCCGGCATTCGCTCAAGATGAGCAGCGCAAAGATGAGGCCAAGCCGGCAAAACAGGAAGAGAAGGCGAAGCCGGCGAAGCAAGAGGAAGCAGCCAAGCCCGCCAAGCAGGAGCAACAGGCCAAGCAGGAAAAGCCACAAGAGCAGGCTAAACCGGCAAAGCAAGAGGAGGCAGCCAAGCCCGCCAAGCAGGAGCAACAGGCCAAGCAGGAAAAGCCACAGGAGCAGGCCAAGCCGGCAAAGCAGGAAGAGCGCGACAAGAACGCGGGGCAGCAGCATGCTCAGCGGACAGAGGCCGAAGTGAAGCATCAACGCGAAGTGCCGGAACTGCGGCTAAGCGTCAGAGAAGAAGGTCGCATACCTGACGAACGGTTCCATGCCAATTTCGGTGAAGGGCACAGGTTCGTGATCCGCGAACCGGTGATCGTCGGCGGGTTTTCACGCTTCGAATACGGTGGTTTTTGGTTTGGATTCGTCAATCCCTGGCCGATGGATTGGTATTACACCGATGACGTTTACGTTGACTACATCGATGGCGGCTATTACCTCATCAACCCGTATTATCCTGAGACTCGCGTTTCCATCAGCGTCGTGCTCTAACCATCATTCCAATCCAGCTTCAGGGGCGACCGGAGACGCAAATGCGTCCTGTCGCCCCGGTAGTGCTCGAGAACTGGCTCGAATCGTTGACCCCGCAGGTAACGCCCCCATACACGAAGGCAGGTTCGTAAGATTTCGTCGCCGCGATAATGGCTGGCGAGATCAGTGGTGCCGGAGGAGGGACTTGAACCCACACAGCCTTGCGGCTACCGGATTTTGAGTCCGGCGCGTCTGCCAATTCCGCCAC
>Ga0307473_10000040_pt1 | contig 26679 bp, 26 predicted proteins | sample atmos_gasesAM5C__FD_203744 | JGI IMG/M metagenome (GOLD analysis project Ga0307473, IMG submission 203744) | Hardwood forest soil microbial communities from Morgan-Monroe State Forest, Indiana, United States - atmos_gasesAM5C_515 | ecosystem: Environmental > Terrestrial > Soil > Temperate...
GTGCCGCCGACCTGCTGAATCTGTTCATCGCTGCGGTTCTGCTAGCGGGGGTGTACGCGGCGATGTCCGTGGGCATGACCATCATTTATGGCGTGATGAAGATCGTAAACCTGGCCCACGCCGGATTCCTCATGCTCGGGGCCTATTTCGTGTATGAGGCTTACGAGCGGTTTCACATCGATCCCCTCCTGGGCGTGCTTCTGGCATTTCCAGTGTTTTTTCTTCTTGGCATGGGCGTGCATTGGCTCCTGGTCCGGCGGATCGCCACGTCGGATCAACCGACGCTGACCTCGTTGCTTCTCCTATTTGGTGTCTGGCTCGTGCTGCAAAACCTCGGCTACCTAATCTGGGGAAACTCCGATCGCGCCATCCTCACGCCCCGGACGCTTTCCTCATTCGAGATTGGACCGATCAGCTTTCCCACAGTTCGGCTGGTGGTGTTTGGGGTGGCCGTAATATCGCTTGCGGGGCTGGAATTCGTATTGCACAAGACCTGGTTCGGGCGATCCGTGCGCGCGTTGATGCAAAACAACGAAGCGGGACAGATTGTGGGAGTGAATGTGCAAAGGACGGCTCAAGTGGCATTCGGCGTGGGAATTGCCTTTGCCGGAGCAGCCGGGGGACTGCTGGCCATGCTCTACTCATTCAGCCCGGATTTCGGGGCGACGTTTCAATTGCGCGCGTTTGTGATCATCGTGCTGGGCGGGCTCGAGTCGTTCGGAGGAGTAGCGATCGGTGCACTGGTGCTGGCGCTCGCGGAGACATTCAGCATTCTGGTGCTCCCGGCAAGTTTTCAGCCGGCCATTGCGTTTTCACTTCTGGTCGTCGCTTTGATCGTGCTTCCTGAAGGAGTCGCCGGTTTGTGGAACAAGAGACGCCGGTGGACGTGAAAGAGGGCGGGGACGTCGGCAGATCTCTTTTGTCCCGGTTTGCTTCCGCGATGGCGCCCCTGCTGGTGCTGGCGAGCCTCGCCGCGCTTCCACTGGTAAGCCCCGGCCCAAACACCGTCCGACTGCTGTTCGTAACGCTTACGTTGGTGACGGCCAGTGTGGGATGGAACCTGCTCGGCGGGTTTGCAGGCCAGGTATCATTTGGGTTCGCCGTGTTCTATGGGCTGGGGGCTTACACGGCGGCGCTTTCAATCAACGGTGGAGTCCCTCCCGTCCTCGCCTTCCTACTGGGCGCGGCTGTGGCAGCGCTGGCATCGCTTCTGATTGGCCTGCCGACGTTTCGTCTGAAGGGCCCATACTTCGCGATTGCAACGATCGGTGTGAGCGAGGCCGTGCGAGTAGTGATGACGAATGTTCCATGGACAGGCGGAGCCAGCGGTTACCGGATCATCGAGAAAGGCCGCTTTTTTCAAATGCACCACTATTACACCGCGTTGACCCTTGCGGCGTTGGCTGTGGGCATCTCGATTCTGGTGCGGCGGTCAAAGCTCGGACTGGCGCTGATCGCGATCCGAGAGGATCAAGACGCCGCCTCGGATCTGGGTGTGAACCCATTCGCCACAAAACTGCTTGTCCATGCGCTTGCCGCCGCGCTGGCAGGGGCGGCAGGGGGCGTTTATGCGCGGTACGCTGCGTTCATCGATCCCGATGGCGTGTTCGCATTTCGCAACGGGATTGCGATACTCTTGATGCCGATCATCGGCGGTGTCGGGACGATCTGGGGGCCTGTGATTGGTGCGTTTGTGTATGGCCTAATCCACGAGGAGGTGGTAGCCAACTTCCCGCAGGCCCACCTGCTCATCTTTGGGTCATTGTTGATTCTGATTATCCTGTTTGAGCCGGCCGGCGTGGTTGGGCTGACTAACGAGTTGGTGCGGCTCATCCGACGTGAAGGAAAAAGTTAGTGCCTCCCATCCTCACTGTGAACCGGATTACAAAGTATTTCGCGGGGCTCGCGGCTGTGAAGGACGTGACATTCGACGTTGAGCCCGGCGGAATCTATGGCCTAATCGGCCCGAATGGCGCGGGCAAGACCACCCTGCTGAGCATCATTGCGGGATCTCTTCGCCCGACGGGCGGGACGGTGATGTTCGAGGGGCGCAATCTGAGCACGGGACGATCTTTCGGAGCGGCTCGGGTCGGCGTTGTGCGGACGCATCAGATCCCGCGGCCATTCCGGTCGCTCACGGTGATCGAGAACGTGGAAGTAGGGCTTCGCTTTGGGCGCGGGAGGGGTGGCGGGCACCAAGCGCGAGAAACGATGAAACTCTTAGAGCGTGTGGGCCTCGCGCAATCCAGCGGGAGAATTTCTGCGCTGCTTTCGGTGGGGGACCTGAAGCGGCTCGAGCTGGCGCGTTGCCTCGCCGCTCGTCCGAGTGTGCTGCTTTGCGATGAAGTGTGCAGCGGGCTCACCGAGTCGGAAAGTGCGCAGGTGCTCGATTTGCTGTGCGACATCCGGCGTTCCGGGACAACGATCCTGTACGTGGAACACAATTTGAAAGCCATTATGAAAGTGTGTGACCGCGTGATTGTGTTGAACTACGGGCAAAAGCTAGCTGAGGGGCTGCCGCAACAGGTGCAGAATGATCCTGCGGTAATCGAAGCCTATATCGGCAAGCCAACGGGGAATTAATGGAAGGGGCGTTAAACGGCAAACGGTTGCTGGCGGCTGAAAATCTTGAGATCGCGTATGGCGCGATCCAGGTGGTCTGGGGCGTCAGTCTGAGCGTTTCGCGCGGGAAAGTGGTAAGCATCATCGGGCCCAACGGTGCCGGCAAGACGACGACACTGCGGGCGCTCGCAGGGCTGGTTCCCGCTCGCAAGGGCAAGATTTTTTTCAACGGGGTGGACGTGACCTCGAAGCCAGCCCATGAACGCGTGCGTCAGCATCTATCATTGATCCCGGAGGGCCGCCAGTTATGGCCCCGCATGACCGTCGAGGAGAATCTTCTGATGGGATCTTTCTCGCCGCCGCTGCGGCCGAAAGCCCATCAAAATCTCGACCGTGTGTATGAAATGTTCCCGCGGCTGAAGGAGCGCGCGCGGCAAGTCTGCGGCACTCTTTCGGGCGGAGAGCAGCAGATGTGCGCCATTGGGCGCGGGTTGATGTCCGATCCGTTGCTGCTCCTCCTCGACGAGCCCTCCCAGGGCCTGGCGCCCATCCTGGTGGACCAGGTGTTCCAGATGATCCGCCGGATTGCTGCGCAAGGAGTTACCATCCTCCTTGCCGCACAGAATACGGACTACGCTCTCGAAATCTCAAACTATGCATATGTGATGGAGTGGGGCCGCGTGGCGCTGGAGGGATCGAGCGAGGAGTTGCGCGCGAGCGACCATGTACGCTGCGCATACTTGGGCGCGACGGCCTGATATTCAAGTCGCCGGGACATCTGCGCATCTTATTCCCCCCAGCGGGTCGGGCCCAACATTGCGCTCTTGCGTACTAGACACACGCGCCATGCCTGTCCCTCTCAGTTGACATCCGGAAGCGCGTATGGAACGCTGGTTTCCCCGGCAATTGCGACAATTCCTGAGCCGTGGCACCCGGTTAGCAGAGAAGACCTCGAAGGAGAGAAACCATGGAGCTCACTCGTGAGCGCGTTTACGACGCATTGCGCCAGTGCTACGACCCGGAAATCCCCATCAACATCGTGGATCTCGGCTTGATCTACGACGTGCAGCACGACGACGCTGGGAACGTGGCCGTCAAAATGACACTCACCACACAGGGCTGCCCTTCCGCTCTGGCTATTCCTGAGCAAGTGAAGCAGCGCGTAGCCGCCATCGAAGAAGTGCGCGACATCAACGTGGAGATTGTCTGGGAGCCGGCCTGGAATCCCAGCATGATCAGCGCCGAGGGAAGGAAGGCGCTTGGCCTCGACGTTTAGTGGCACAAAAAAAAACGACGTGACGAATCCTGCGATCCGCCGCGTCTTGACCACCAATTCCGCATCTGCCGCCCGGCTGCGCCGCACGAGCGACGATCGCGCTAGGCCTTCTTCTTGTACCAATCCGCATTGATGGGCGTGAAATTGGCCCACTTCTCGGGCAGGTCTTCCAGCGCAAAAATGGCGGTCACTGGGCAGACAGGAACGCATGCGCCGCAATCAATGCACTCATCGGGGCTGATATAGAGCTGCGGTTCGGCTTCGAAAGCCGCTTCGTCTTTCCGCGGGTGGATGCAATCCACCGGGCACACGTCCACGCAGGCGGTATCTTTCGTTCCGATGCACGGCTCGGCAATAACGTAAGCCATTTGGCCTCCTCCTGAAATAATAACAGCGGCGCACAGGTATGAAAAACCATCCACCCAACGATTTTGAAACAAATTTATATATCATCAAATCCGCTTGGCGTACAGGCCACTGTCACCAATCATTCTGAACGAGAAGAGCCAGTCCTGCAACTGCCTTGATGCGCGGGCTGAGTTGCTGCGTGAGGAGCCAACCGATAGAATGGTGGTTTGAGGAGCACGCCATTGAACATGCGACGCTTTTGGATTTGGCTCGGCCTTGCAATGAGCTTGCTTATTTTGCCCGCGGCTAATTCATCGGCGCAGCCGCAGGGGGCCAGTAGCAAGCCTGCGCCCAGCGCGGGGAAAGGCGCGCCCTCAGCCGATCTCCAGTTGATTGACCTCGCCGGTTACAACCAGGTGCTTGCGAAATACAAGGGCAAGCCGGTCCTGGTCACATTTTGGGCCACCTGGTGTGAGCCCTGCCGCGATGAATATCCGATGATCGTTGAACTCGAGAAACAATATTCCTCGCAGGGGTTAGCTGTCTTCGGCGTGGACATGGATGACACCGCAGAAATGAATCTCGTCCGCCGCTTCCTAGCCCGCAACCAGCCCCGGTTTCCGAATTATCGGCAGAAGCCGGGGATTGAGTTGGATGCCTTCTATCACGGTGTGAATCCAGCATGGACCGGCTCGATGCCGGAGACTGTTTTTTATGGGCGCGATGGCCGCATTGTGGGGCATTTTATTGGTGAACACCCGCGAGCGAGCTTCGAACAAGCGATTCATTTAATCCTGGCAGAATCTGCAGCGCCGAAAACTGGAAAGTAGACCGGCAGGGCAAAAGATATCTGAGAAATTGCGGCCCGCACTTTCGATTCATTCCTTCGGAGGCGCCCCTCGTGCTTCAAACCCGTGGAAACAAGTTGACTTGGCTCGGGCATGCCGCATTTCGGATCACCACGCCGAATGGTAGCGTCATCCTGATAGACCCCTGGGTGCTGTCGAATCCGATGACGCCCGCACCGGATAAGAAATTCGAGCGGATTGACGTGATGCTAATTACCCATGGACACTTCGACCACATCGCGGACGCGGTCGCGCTCGGCAAGCAGTTCAACCCGCAAGTGGTGGGAATCTTTGAGACCTGCGGCTGGCTGGAATCCAAGGGCGTCGCCAACACAAACCCAATGAACAAAGGCGGCACGCAGAGAGTGGGTGAGATCGAAATCACTATGGTCAACGCGGTCCATTCCTGCGGGATTCAAGATGGCGACCAGGTGATTTATGGCGGCGAAGCATGCGGGTACATTGTCCGTCTGCCCGGAGGATTGACGATTTATCACGCTGGCGATACCGCCATCTTCGGCGACATGAAGATAATTGCCGACCTGTACGCACCCCATCTCGCCCTGCTGCCGGTCGGAGACCGCTTCACGATGGGGCCTCGTGAGGCGGCCCTCGCGCTCCGTTTGCTCAACGTGCAGCATGTGGTGCCCATGCATTACGGGACGTTTCCGGCGCTCACCGGGCGGCCCGAAACGCTCCGCGAGCTCACCAGCGATATCCCGAGCCTTGAAATTCACGCACTGAAGCCTGGAGAGTCAATCGGTTAGACGCTGGCAGTTTGCAGGAAGGGAAAAACCATGCCTGGCATACTAGAAAAGCGCATTGAGAAGTACTTGGATAGCCTGCTGCCGAAGCGCGACGCCGTCCTGGCGGAGATGGAGAAGTATGCCGGTCAGCGCAAAATTCCAATTATCGGACCGGGCTGCGGGCGGCTGCTCTATCTGCTGGCCCAGATTTCGGGCGCCAAGCGGATGTTTGAAATGGGCTCAGCCATCGGGTATTCAACGATCTGGCTGGCACGCGGCGCCGGTGCCAATGCCGAGATTTATTACACCGACGGTGATCCCGAAAATGCGAGGCGCGCGAGAGAGAATTTCCGCCGTGGAGGGGTCGAGGACCGCATACAACTGCTTGTGGGCGACGCCTTGCAATTAATTGATAGCGTCCCCGGCGCGTTCGACCTGATCTTTATTGACGTGGACAAGCACCTATACCCTGAGGCGCTCCGCAAAGCAGTGCCACGCCTGCGCAGCGGAGGATTGCTGATCACGGACAATGTGCTCTGGTACGGCCGCGTTCCGAGTCGTGCGAAAGACGCGCGCACTCGCTCGATTCAACAGTTCAATAAGATGATTTATTCCTCGAGCGAACTCTTCCCGGTCATAGTTCCGCTGCGTGATGGCGTCGCTGTCTGCCGCAAATTGTAGCTCTCGGCCGCCGCTCGCTTATTTCGGAGTGATCGAAACCGGCTGAGTCAGCTTGAAGCTGAGTCTCGTTTCAGCCGGGAAATCGATATCGCGCTTGCCTGTGAAAGCAGCTCCCGCCGTGCCTGCTCCTGCACCCGCAGCCGCTCCGATGGCCGCGCCCTTGCCGCCCCCCGCAACGGCGCCGACAATCGCGCCTAGCACCGCCCCGCCGCCAGCGCCTACGGCAGTTCTCTTGCCCCGGCCCTTCCCTGCTTGCTCAACGCTTGTTGCCTGGATCGGGTAGGCCTTGCCGTTCACAATCATCGAGTCAAGTGCCAGACCCAGCGCCGCGTTTCCCTTAAATCGTCCCGCGGAATGCGCAAGCGTGACCGTGCCGATCACTTTCGTGCCAACGGGGAGAACAACTCTGTCGCCCGCCGTGACTGGCGCGGCGAGCGAAGCATCGAAATGGTCGCCCTCGTTATTGGTCTTCGAGCTGACGGATTGATCGAGGGTGACTTCGAGCACCGTTCCGGAATCAATCACGATGGGTTTCGTAGCAGGTCTGGCCAACTTTTCGGCTGACTTTTTCTCGTCCGGCTTGCTGGGATTGGTTGAGTCATTTGTGGTGGAAGAAGTGGGCGAGGAGCCGCTGCAGCCACCCAGTACTAACAGAATACCTATTGCGAGCCATCGAATCGCCACTTGATTTCGCATTTCTGCCCCCTGTTCGAAGTTGAATTCTGAGAACGAGAAATTGAGTACGCTGGGCGCTGCGCTATTCTAGTTCTGTCCAGCAGCAAGTACAATCATCTCACTCACCGTGCGGCCGTGTTGTGTTCGGCATCAGATTGCGAAGGAAAAACACCAGATTGGCGGGCCGCTCTGCTAGCCGCCGCATAAAGTAAGGAAACCAGTCGGTGCCGTAAGGAATGTACACCCGCAAGCGATACCCCTCGTGCACGAGTTGCTCCTGCAGGTCAATGCGGATTCCATAGAGCATCTGAAACTCGAATTGCTCGCGGCTAATATTCTTCTCGCTCACAAACCTCTTCGTCGCCTGGATCACCTCCGGATCATGGGTCGCGATGCCGTGATAACTCCCGCTCGGAAGGAGCAGCTTCATCAACTTGACGTAGTTCGCGTCCACGTCGGCTTTGTTCGGGAACGCGATATCCGGCGGTTCATTATAGGCGCCCTTGCAGAGCCGCATCCGGCAGCCCACGCTGAGCAGGTCCTTGACGTCTTGTTCCGCGCGGTAAAGATACGCCTGCATTACTGTGCCCACGTTCGAGTACTTCGCGCGCACGCGCCTGGTGATCTCGACAGTGCGCTGCGTGTAGGCCGAACCTTCCATATCGATGCGAACAAAATTCTCCAGTTCCGCTGCGTGCGCCGCAATCCCCTCGAGCAATTCCTGGCAAAGCGGCTCGCTGAGATCGAGCCCAAGTTGCGTCAACTTAAGCGACACATTCGCATCAAGTTTCTCACGCGCGATGCGATCGAAGATCGCTAGGTAATCCTCGGCGGCGCGCCGCGCTCCGGCCTCGTCCGACACGTTTTCACCGAGCAGGTCGAGGCTGGCCGACCGCCTCGCACGGTTTACCTCGCGCCCGGCTTCAATCGCATCGTCGAGCGTTTCTCCGGCGACAAAGCGCCGCGCTACGCGCCGGCTGAGAGCATTGTTCATGATCAGCGGCGCCACCCGTTTATTCTCGGAAAGATGTAGGAGAAATGAACGCATCAGAAAGTGCCACGGACGTGCTGGCGGAGAAGGAGCGTGAGAGTAACCATGCGTTGGGGATTATGCCGTGAGATCGGCTGAGGTGCTAGGTCTTATGTCCCGAAAGAAATTTTTCCGCATCCATCGCAGCCATGCATCCCGATCCGGCCGCTGTGACCGCCTGGCGATAATGGTGGTCCTGTACGTCGCCGGCGGCAAAAACGCCTTCGACGCTGGTCTTGCTGCCGTCATGCGTCAGGATGTAGCCGGCGTCATCCATCTTGAGCAGGCCCCGAAAGATCTTCGTATTGGGTTCGTGACCAATCGCGACGAAAACGCCTTCAACGCTGATCTCCTTCGTCTGCTGCGTATCGGCATTGCGGAGTCTGACTACTTCGACCGCCTTGTTTTCCACGTTGTGAATCTCTTCAACGATGTAGGGAGTCAGGAAGGTGATTTTTTCGTTGGCTTCCGCCCGATCGAGCATGATTTTCGTCGCGCGGAATTCGGCGCGCCGGTGCGCGATCGTGACGGTCTTCGCGAATTTGGTCAGAAAAGTAGCTTCCTCCATCGCCGTATCGCCGCCGCCCACCACCAGGATGTCTTTGCCGCGAAAGAAGAAGCCGTCGCAGGTCGCGCAGGTGGAAACTCCGTGGCCCAACAGTTTTTTCTCTGATTCAATTCCGAGCATCCGCGCCGATGCGCCCGCGGCGATGATTAGTGTTTCCGACTCATACGTTTCCTTCCCAGCGACAGTCGTGAACGGCCGGCGGCTCAGGTCCACTGACGTGACTGCGCCGGCGCGGAATTCAGTCCCAAATCGCTGCGCCTGCTTCCGCGTATTTTCGATCAGCTCCGGCCCCAGGATGCCTTCCGGAAAGCCGGGAAAGTTTTCGACCATGGTGGTCAGGGAAAGTTGCCCGCCGGGTTCGTAGCCGTCCAGCACCAGCGGTTGCAGGTCGGCGCGTGCTGCATAGATCGCGGCGGTCAGCCCTGCGCAGCCGCTTCCGATAATGATGACTTTACGCACTCAAATCTCCTCAGCGATTGGATGAATGCAAATAGAACCACGATGCAGCCTTGAAGCGAGACATTGTAACATCCCTCGCCTCGCGCCGCGCCGGCTGCCGGGCGGAGTTGCCTCCCAGTTTGCGCACCGGGGTCGCCTGCGCGATAATGCGGCGCGACAGAGGCATTTCAGTGCTCAAGCCTCCGAACCTGTTCCGCCTGCTGAATGAATTCATCATCTTGCTGCTCGGCGCGCTGCTGATTCTCCTGGCCGCCAACCGCGGAGTATCGCTCCCCGGGCGCCCTTCTACCATGATCGCGCTGGGAGTGTTGCTGATCTACTGGGGTCTGCGTGGTCGATTGCGCGCCCAGCCCCAAGAAGCAGACGTAGCCGTCAACCTACGCAGCGGCTCCCTGATTCTGGTTGGTATCTTCGTACTTGCCATTCCGATGCTGCCTCTTCGGTACGCAGACATCCTTCTTGCCCTCGCAGGCGGAGTCCTGGTGCTGCGCGGAATCCTAGGCGGGATCCTGTCGGTGCGAGAGCCTCGTGCCAGGACGTCCCGCTAATCATTGGGCGAAGCCCGCCGGAAGATTCTAATACCGCACTTCACGGTGCAAATGCCCCTAGATCATTTGGGCCTCAGACTTCGTCCTCCGGACTTGCCAAGATGTTCTACTTCCGGCTACTCTCCCGCACAACAGCGGCTGGATTCGTGTTGAGGCGCGTCGTCGCATCCCCGTTTCCGCCGAGAGCACTGCCGCATGTTGGTTTGCTCGGGAGGGCAGCGATGCTGAAAGAATTTAAAGAGTTCGCGATGCGGGGCAATGTTCTTGATATGGCCGTCGGCATTATCATCGGCGCCGCATTCGGGAAGATCATCACGTCGTTCGTCGGCGATATCCTGATGCCGCCAATCGGTTTGTTGCTGGGCAAAGTGGACTTCTCCAGCCTGTTTCTGAACATTTCTGGGAAGTCGTACGACAACCTGGCAGCCGCCAAAGCGGCCGGTGCTGCTACCCTCAACTACGGCGTGTTCCTGAACGCGGTGATAGACTTTGTGATCGTCGCGTTTGTGGTTTTCCTGCTGGTGCGCCAGGTGAACAGGTGGAAAGGCCCTGCCCCTGTCGCTCCATCTTCGACCAAGGACTGCCCCTATTGCTGCACGGCGGTCCCCATCAAAGCCACGCGCTGCCCCCACTGCACTTCTGAGCTTCGCGCGGCATAACTGGGAGGGTTTAGTTTCAGGTTCCCGCGGGCGGGTTCAGACGCCGAGTAGCGATCTCATGGAGGTGATCTCGAAGCCGCTCGAGCACTGCATCGCCTTGCCCCTCGGCGATTTCGCGTTCGACTTCTGCGAGCGCGAAATGGATGATGTCGTGGTGGTGGAGCTCTTCTCCGGGCAATTTGGCACTGAGTTCGAGCCACACTTTATGGAGCAGATCAATTTCTTTCGGCGTCAGCCGCGGCGCATGAGGCCCCAGATAGAAGATTTGCTCCTGGCCGGACGAGGTGAAGATTTCGAGCGTCACGCGCGGCCGCGGCTCTGGCATGCGCTCCCAGGCCAGCCCGATTTCCCGGGCCTGCTCAGTCACCGACATCTTTGAAGAGCTGCCCGCAACAATCGTGCTCGACTCCAAATTTGACGCCATGCGCAGAATGCCTTCCCAGAGATCGTTGGCCGCGGCCACCGCCAGCCTCACTGGCTTGCCTTCTTTCTCTGCAATCGCCAGGACCTTCGTGAACAACAACTGTTCAATGGTGCTGAAAAGCTGGTCGGGCGCCAGATCGTATTCGCCGGAGGCGGCGCGCCGAAGCATTCGCACGTGCAGCACCACGATGTCAACGTCGCGGCTCCCAAAACGCCGCATCGCCGCCTCGAGGTGATACAGCGCGTAGTAATTGCTCACCGGCACCAGGATATTCCCACGCTTCACGCCCACGCTCGTCGGCGTCAGCTCCGCTTCCTGCGCCAGATTGAACTGATCCAATTCCACGTGCGTCGCCCCCGCCTCATGTCTGCGTATGCGATGCTCGGAGATTTCGAAAACCGTGAACAGCAGAATCGAGAACGTCAATCCCGCTATCGTGGCTTGTGGCTTCGTGAAAAGGTTAATCACGGCGATGGACAGCAGGACCAGCGTGATCAGCCCCAGCCCGACCGGGATTTCCTTGCCGAAGATTACCGGGTTAAAGGGGACGCGATATTCGCGGTCCTGCGGGTGCGTGTAGCGGAGCACCAGCACTGCGACGCCCTTCATCGAAAAACTCCAGATCACGCCGAAGGCGTACAGGTTTCCGAGGAACGTGACGTCGCCCCGGCTCGCGACTATGGTGATAATCTGGAATAGCACCACAAGATTTATCAGGCGGTGTGTGGTCCCGAAGCGCGGGTGTGGGTGCCTGAACCAATCGGTGAGCACGCCGTCTTCCGAGACGCGGTTCAGTACGCCGTTGGATCCCACAATCGCCGTATTCACGGCTCCCGCCAGAATCAGCGTCCCCACCACCACCACGAACACGTGGAACGCCAGCCGTATCGGGAAGCTCCCTACCAAGTGCATCGAGAGCCCGCCGATCAGGTTCTCCGTGAAGTGTGGGCGCACGCTGTCCGGAATAATCATGACCGCAAAAAAGGAGACGAGCGAGGTGAACACGAGGCTGTAAATGAAAATGACCAGCCCCGCCTTCTTCAGATTCGGCAGTTTGGGGTGCTCGATTTCTCGGTACACCTGCGCGAGCGATTCTTCGCCGCTCATCGCAAGCACGGAATGGCCCAGGCCGACGAAGATGGCGATCAGAGTAATTGTGTGCGCCCACTGGTACGGGTTGAGCCAGCCGAGCGAATCTTTGTCGAGCTTCATGTTCTGCGGCGAGGGCAGAGGCGGCAAGTGCCACCCGGGGCGAAGGTAAAGCGTGTACACACACCAGCCGATCAGCACCACCACCATAATCGTGGTGAGCTCCATAATCCGCAGCGCCTTCCCGCTGGATTCCGGAACACCCCTGATGTTCTGCCACCAGAAATACAGCGTGATCAGGATGGCGACTGTCGCGGCCGAAAAATCGACATTCAGGTGGAGGGGGAGATGAAAGTAAACGAACAGCTCGTTCAGCACGCCAACCAGATACTGCCCTGCCGACACACCGCTGATCGGACCAGTCAACACGTAATCAAACATCAGCGCCGACACTGAGAATTTCGCCAGCGTCCCGCCCAGCGCTTCCTTCACTACGCGATACACGCCACCGCGGACGAACATGCTGCAGCTCTCCACGTACACGGCGCGCACGGCGTAGGAGAACAACATGATTCCGAGGATGAACCACGGAGCTGTCTTGCCGATGAACTGTTCCGCTTCGCCGCCCGCATAGTAAGCAGACGATGCGAGGTCGTTCAGAACGATTGCTGCAGCGCGCCAGAAGGAAATGAATGCCAGCATGGCCGTGGTGGCCACCAGAACTTTTGCTGCGGGGCGGGCAAAACCCGGCGTGAATCGAGGGCCCGTGGAATCTAATGACATAGATTTCTTTGGACGCGGGAAAGAACTATACGTTGAAACAACCTCAAAATGGAAGCGTCCCACGTCCCGACGCGACCAAGCGGCCAACTGGAACATCAGAGCAAAAGGAGGGTATGATTCCTACGTTTCGCCCAGGCCAAATCATCCAGGAGGAGACACCCAAATGGCTGTGAAGAACAACAAGCGTGCTGCCACTTATGCCCAGCTCGAAGAAGGTACGGAGCGAGCTAAACCAGTCGTGCATCAGCACGCCCGGGAAATTCAACCCTATGGCAAAATCGCGAAGTTGCCCATTGCTCTCGACGAGGAGGTGTGTTCCGCCAGCGCTGAAAATCTTAACCAGATTCTCGCGGACACCATCACGCTTCGCGACCTCTACAAGAAGCATCATTGGCAAGTGGCGGGTCACACGTTCTATCAACTCCATTTGCTTTTCGATAAGCATTACGACGAGCAGAACGAGCTGGTGGACACCATCGCTGAGCGCATTCAAAGCCTCGGCGCAATCAGCCTGGCCATGGCCGCTGACATTGCCGAGACAACCATAATCCCCCGCCCCCCGCGCGGCCGCGAAGAAGTGCCCGTCCAGATTTCCCGTCTTCTCGAAGCGCACGAAATCCTGCTGAAGGAGGCGCGCACCATGGCCCGGCAGGCGGCCGAGGCCGGCGACGACGGCACAAATGATGTGCTGATCAGCGACGTGATCCGCACAAACGAGCTACAGGTCTGGTTCCTTGCCGAACACGTGGTGGACGTGCCTGTCGTTCGCGCGGATCAAGCGAAGGCCGCTACTACGGGACGCTAAGGCGTCTTGATGGGACTGCTCCCTCCCAGCGCAGGCGATGGAGGGATGAATTCATCTGACGGTAAGTCAGCTCGAGGCTGCGGCGGACAGGCGCCCAGCCTCGAGCTCCCAGCACAGCGCGCCTACGCTGAGGTTTCCTTCGTGGCGGTGCGAAAATCGCGGCTGCAGGCCTCGCATGGGCAAATCTCGCGCAGATGCTCATAACTGTAGATTCCCGTTGCGTGCCCATCTGAAAACTGAATCTGGATCGCGTAATTCCCCACGGCATTTGCGCCCTTCGCGGTTACGCGCGGCTTGAACATCGGCAGCACCGCCCCACCCGTTGAAGATCCCACCCGCGCACTCTTTTCGCGCTCGTCGTTGCATAGCGCACAGGGACAAAGATCTCGCAAATAGTGAAACGGGTAGCGGCTCAGGTGCCCGTCCGACCAGGTAACCTCGACACCATCGCCGGTCGTCACGTGCACCTTCACGTCCATCGGTTTCTTCCGCACATCCATCGGAATCGGCATCGCACTTCCATTCTAGCAGACGGCCCAGTTTGCCCCTCTCTGCTTGAGAGGGAGGGCTAGGACGCGGTTTGACGCTTCCTTATTGAGCGGGGCTAAAGTGTCTGCGCGACTCTTGCTACCTGTACCAGTCGCCCGTGCGCCAGGTCGATCCGGCGATCGGCCAAGCAGCCAAGGGCTGGATCATGCGTGACCATCAAAATGGTGTGGCCCTCATTGTGAAGTTCGCGCAGAAGTTGGATCACCGTTTCCTGATTTGCTTCGTCTAGATTCCCGGTCGGCTCATCAGCGAGAACCAGTTTGGGATGATTGATCAACGCGCGCGCCACCGCCACTCGCTGCTGCTCGCCGCCTGAAAGTTGCGCCGGCAGATGCGTCACGCGATCTTTCAATCCCACGCGCACGAGCGCCTCGTGCGCTTCCGTTTCATCCGTGGTGCTGTGAAAATACTGCGCCAGCATCACGTTTTCGAGCGCCGTCAAATACGGCACCAGATGGAACTGCTGGAAGATGAATCCAATCTTCTCGGCGCGATACCGCGTCAGCCCCGCCTCATTCAGCCGGGCCACGTCCGTGCCGTTCACAACCGCCTGCCCGCCAGTCGGCGTGTCAAGCCCGCCGAGAATATTGATGAGCGTCGTTTTTCCCGAGCCAGAAGGCCCCATGATGGCGATCCATTCGCCTTCTTCGACTTTAAAGGAAACGCCGGCGAGCGCCCGCACATTGCCGAACTCTTTGCGCAATCCTTCGACATGGACAAGCGTGGCCACTATTCCCCTCGCAAAATGACCGCAGGCTTCACGTTTCCCAGCCGCCGCAGCGGCAGCGCCCCTGCCAGCGCCGCGCCCGCCATCAGCGCAACCGTCAACGGAAAAATCTCCCAGCGCGCTGAGATCGCAGTGCCGAACACTCGTTGACCCATCCAATGCGAAAGCGCCACACCAGCAATGCAGCCCGCGAGCCCGCCCACGGCTCCCAGCACACCGACTTCGGCGAGAAATAGTCCCACAATCCTGCTGATCGAGCCACCCAGCGCTTTCATCAGCCCAACATCTTCACGTCGCTCCATCGCCAGCGCCGCCATCGTCGCCAATACACAAAGTCCCGTCAAAACCAGGATGAGAAGTACCATGGAGAGAATCAACAGCCGGATACGGCTCAACAGTTCGCCTTCCGCTTCCGTCACCTGCCGGATGGGGCGCACCTCAAAGCCGGGTAGCGAAGTTGCCAGTCGTTGTGCATAAGACGTGATCGTCTTTGGGGTTCCGTTTACGCTCAATTGCACCAGCCCGATCTGGCCGGTCAATCCTGCGAGATCCTGCGTCACGGGGAGATTCACTAACACCTGATTGTCCTCGGCCCCGCCTACATCCACGACTCCCGCTATCGTTATGCGCGCGGTTCGACCGAGATAGCTCAGTTCAAGCTGTGCTCCCGGAGCGAGCTTCAGCTGTTGCGCGACGTTGCGGCCTACCAGGCAGCTCGTCGCATCTTCCCGCGACGCCACGGGGCTCCCTGCGATCCTCCATGTAGGCGCAAGCTTGGTGGCTTCGTCGAGCCAGGTCCCGGCCACAATCACGGGTTTAGTCCTTACCTGCGCGATGATGTAAAGATAAGGCGCAGCGGCAACCACTTCCTGAGTTCGCATCTTCTCGAGTTGACTCATCACAGCGGCCTGATCCATCAGTGCCGGTGAATCAGCGCCCGATCCGATCGATTGCGCCGCGTGCGAGGGGGCTATCACCAAATTAGCTCCCAGCGCGCGGAATTCCTGCGTCAATTTCCGCTCAATATCGAACTGGAGATTCAGCAGCGCGGAGATCACCGCGGCGCCGCTCACCAGCGCCACCAGCGCAATCACCAAGCGCCCGCGGCTCGCGTGAAGAAGCTTCCACAACAGACGTGTGAACATCACTCGCCCCGCAGGATTGGCGCGGGCTGGAAGTGGGCCGCGCGCCGCAAGGGAATCAAACTGCTGACAATTGCAATTATTGCTGCAAGGCCCAGAACCACTGGCAGAAGAACGACACGCAGCGAAGAAGGCGTGCCGAACACGCTCTCGCCCAGTATCCACGCGAGACCCACACCCGCGCCAAATCCGATCGCGCCGCCGGCGAGAGCCAACAATACTTGCTCAGCAAGAAAAATCCCGGCCACGACGGAATTTGTCGCCCCGATCGCCTTCATGATACCGATCTCATCGCGGCGCTCGAGTACGGTAGTCGCCGCTGTGGCTGCAACAGCGAGCGCTGCGCCAGCCAGCGCGGCCAGTGTCACGATCCAGAGCAGCATCCCGATTCGCGAGAGGATGCGTCCTTCCGTATCCGCCACTCGGCGAATTGCTCGCACATCGGTCCCCGGGAGAACTTGCCGGATCTGGAAGCTGATCGAGGAAATATAAGGCGAGCAGAACCAGCGGTCATAATCCTTGGCCGAGAGAGTCTTGGGATCGCGTTCGGAGAGCGAGTCAGCCGGCTTCGTGAGCGCGCTTACAAACAGTTGCCGGGTCTTTCCTGGATGGCCTGAAAGATTCTGGGCCACGGAGAGTGGCGCAAGCACAGTCCTATCTTCCGCGTCGCCCGTCGAGACAATCCCGGTCACGATCAGCGATTGTGCTCGCCCCGCGGTCTCTGATTTCGCGACGTTGATGGTCTTGCCAACGCTGAACACCCCAGGATTCGTTACTGCCAGTGCGGCCCCGACAACGCATTCATTGGCGTCGTCATGAAACCAACGGCCCTGCACTTTCCACCATGGATGGGTCGCGCTCGCGCCGGTCTTGAATTTCGTCCCGTCCGGGATGAGGACGGCATGTTCATACCACGTGCCAACTAGCGTCGTGTGGACTTTCACGCCATCGACAGAGATAACCGTGGGGACATCCAGGAACGGCGTAAACCCGGCGATATTGTGCCGCCAGAAAATGGTCTTCAGTTTTCCGAGGCTGGCTTCATCCAGATACGCGCCCTCGTCCACGGGGCGATAATCCACCCCGCCAATTTCGAGCGGCAGCGTATCCGACTCAGGTGTCACCAGGAGATTTGCGCCCAAGCTGCGAAATTCGCGCGCCAGACGGTCTCCCACATCGAGCGACACAGTCAGAGTTGCCGTGGCCACCGCCATGCCCACCACCAGGGCGGCGGCAGTCAGAATTTTTCGTCGCGGATTGCGGACAAACGATTCCCCTACCAGGCGAGCAAACATTGGGTCAGGAGTGGATCTTCGATGCGGCTTCGGCGAGCGCCGAAAGATCCATCACCACTTCTCCTCCCTGCACCTGTGATTTCACACCAATGGGATTGCAACCGCCGGAGTCGCCGATCGTGGGGATGTAGATGGACGCAGCGCAATTGCGGCAAATTACGTTCTGTCCTTGCTGGCGGTATCCCGCACCGCCGCAAATCTGGCAGGCATCGAGCGCCGTGCCGTAGTCTCCATTGCTCTTGTGAATCACCAGGAAGCGGATCACTGTGCCATTCACTTCCACGGTATAAAAATGCAAGCTCGAATCCGTCAACTCGGAAAGTGGGATATGGACTTGATTTTCCCGCGCGACCAGCCGCGTGGCCGGCGCGGGCGCCGCCGTCGTGCGCGCATAAACAAATTCGCCCGCCAGCGTCAGGACTACCAGCAAACATAGAATTGCGGCCGCAAAGCTCCAGCGCCGCTGGCGCCGGAATTCCCACTCGCGCATCCGGCGCTCTGCGGAGTTGGCGGTTTCATCCGCTGCCGGCCGCCGGGCGCCGAACCATTCACGCAATACCACCAGCGCTGCCGCGCCTAGAATTACGACAAAGAAAAACACCTCATTGCGCACGATCGGGCCGATTGTCGCCATCTCCGTCTTGCTCGACGGAATCCACATGGCCTCGCTCAGCTCATGCACACCCGTCAGTGCAAGCTGGAATGCCACAACCATCAGGATCGCGCTGGTGGCGGAAAAGAAGCGGTGCAGCGGTATTCGGAGCGTCCCCTGAAAGAAAAATAGCCCGACGGCGACTGCGATCGCGATGCCCAATCCTGTTCCGATCCAGACTTCGATGCCTTCGCTTGAAAGCTCGACAGCGCGGAGAATCAACACGAGCTCGGCCCCTTCGCGCAGGACCATGAGAAAAACGAAGAATCCAATCCCCCAACCGGCGGCCGAGGTGGATTGCTGCGCATAGTTCTCCACGCGCTGCTCGAGATGCTTTTTCAGGCCACGGGCGACGTGGTTCATCCAAACGATCATGGACACCACGAGCACGGAGGCCACCAGCATCAGCAGTCCATCGAACCCGTCCTCGCTCACGCGCCAGCGTTGCAACAGAACCGCGGTGCCAAAGCTTGCCCCGGCAGCCAGAATTACGCCACCCCAGACGTAGCTCGTCAGTGCGCGGCGGCCGGTGCGATTCAGATACACCAAGACGATGCCGACAACCAGCGCGGCTTCAACGCCTTCACGGAGAGCGACCAGGAGGGCCGAAAGCAAGCAGACTCCAGTTGCAACTAATTTACAACTGCAGATTCCAGTCTAACTTCCCACCACTCCAAAATCAAGTTGTTTCACCCCTCTTGCGCACCGGGCTCCATCCATTCCCTGTACAATATCATCCCATGTCTATGGCTCGTTGGCCCCATGCACGGCTCGTGCTGATTGCCCCTGCCCTTTCGGCCATTCTTCTGATTCCGGCCTCTGCCCAGCAACCGCGGAACCAGCCGGCACCTGCCAACCAGACCAAGACACCGGCGACTAACAAGCGCCCCTCGTTCGCGGCCGACGCCAAAAAGGCCAAAGACGCTTACAAACGAGGGCTGCGCGCTGAACAAGCCGGTGACTGGGAACCTGCCTACGACGCGTACTCCGACGCTGTCGAATGGGCCCCGGAGAACCAGGAATACTTCGTGCACCGCGAGATTGCCAGGAGCCGCTTGGTCCAGCAGAAGATGGACCATGCAGAGCGGGCGGCGGTTTCCGGACGGCTTTCGGACGCGCGCGAGGAACTACTCTCGGCACGCTCCCTCGATCCCACGAATCGAGTGGTCCAGGAGCGCTACGCGGAATTGACTGCCTTACGCCCGGGCCCATTCGAAGAAGTCGCCACGGCAGTTGAACCAGCTGGCCAAGTTCAACTCGAGCACCTGCCCGGGACGCGCAGTTTCAATACCCGCGGCGATACCAACTCCGCTTACCAGGAAATCGCGCGCCAATTCGGCGTGGAGGTTGCATTCGATGTGGACTTGCGGCCGCGGCAGGTTCGATTCCGAATGTCCGACCTCGATTTCTCGACGGCGCTGCGCCTGCTCGGGCAAATGACGGGAACATTTTGGCGTCCACTCACAAAGCACCTCTTCTTCGTGGCAGACGACACGGCACCAAAACGCAAGGACTACGACATTTCAATCGTCCGCACCGTGATCCTGCCCGCCTCGGAGACTCCGGAGCAGATGACCGAAGTCCTGCGGCTGGTGCGCGAGATTGCCGGTATCACGCGCTCCGATCTCGATGCGCGCAGTGGCACATTGACGATGCGCGCATCACCGCAGGCTATGGCCGTGGCCACGGGATTAATCGAGGATCTGGAGAGGCCCGGCGGCGAATTGGTGCTCGAGGTCGAAATCCTCGAAGTGGACCGCAATTACTCGAGGCTGCTCGGAATAACTCCGCCCGAATCGGCGAAAATCTTTTCGATCAGCAAGACGCAGGTGTTGCAAGCGCTCCAGTCGCCGCAGGGGCTGGCCACCGTTTTGCAACAAATCTTTGGAACGCCATCCTCACTCAGCGGGCTGACCACCTCACAAATTGCATCACTGCTTAGCTCGGGACAGGTAACCCTTGGGTCGCTGCTCCCGCCGCTGATCGCTTTCGGCGGGGGATACACCACGTTCCTTGCAACTGTTCCCGGCGCGGCCGCAAACTTCTCCGAGATGCTTTCGCTGGTCCGGCATGGCCGGCGTATTCTGTTGCGCACGGAAGACGGCAAGCCCGCGACATTTTTCGTGGGCGAGCGGTTTCCCGTTACCCTTGCCCAGTTTTCTCCCAGTTTCGAAGGAGTCGGGGGAAACGTTCCAGGAGTCTCCACCACAAATTTTCCGGAGACAAATTTCGCCACAGGCAATGCTCCCACCTTTGTCACCACCGGCGTGCTGCGCAATACCGGCAGCATCCCGGATATGATCGTGGCGAACAATGCAGACAATAGCCTGTCGGTTTTTCTCGGCAATGGCGACGGGACATTCCAGACTCCCACAGTCGTCAAGACCGGCGTCGGGCCCGTATGGATCGCGACGGGAAACTTCAACACAGACACGACTAAACCTGGGAGCGACCAAAATCTGGACTTGGCGGTCGTCAATCAGGCTGACAATTCCGTATCGATTTTCCTTGGCGATGGAACGGGCGCGCTCAATCCCGCCCCGACGCCCACCATCTCGACTGGGACCGGCAGCGGCCCGGTATCTATTGTCGCCACATCCTTGACCGCCAGTGGATTCACAGATCTCGTCACTGCCAATCATGCGAATAACACGCTTTCGGTCTTCCTCGGCAACGGCGATGGCACTTTCAAGGCGCCCGCAACGATTGCGACGGGGCGCGCGCCTTCTTCCATCGCGGCGGCCGATTTCAATGCTGACGGAAAAATCGATCTGGCCGTCACAAATGAATCGGATAATACCGTCTCCATCTTTCTTGGCAACGGCGACGGGACATTCCAGAATCGTGTGGACTATCCGACTGGCAATTCACCGGTTCGGGTTGCCACGGGAGATTTCAATGGCGATACCGTGCTGGATCTCGCAGTCGCGAACAACGGCGCTCCTACAAACACGAACACTGGCAACACGGTTTCCGTTCTTCTCGGCCAGGTGGATGCAAGCGGAAAGGCCACCGGCACATTCGGCACAAAGGTCGATTTCCCCGCCGGGACCGCGCCTGCTTCAATTGCCGTGGCCGATTTCAATGTGGATGGCCGGCTCGATCTTGCCGTTGCCGACCAGACGGACAATGCGGTCTCGATCTTGCTCGGTCTCGGCAACGGACTGTTTGGCCCGAATTTCGAAATTCCCGTGGAAACAAATCCTGTCTCGGTGGCGAGCGCGGATTTCGATGCGAACGGCAGGCCCGATCTTGCGATCGCAAACCGGGGCTCGAATACCGCTACAGTTATCCTGAATAATTCCACCTTCGGCGTCGGAAACGCACTCGCCGAAACTCCGTTCCCCGGCGTGCAGTACCTGGATATCGGCGTGAAGGTGAAAGCGACTCCGCGCATTCATCCCGACGACGAGGTGACGCTGCAAATGAATTTTGACATCAGCAGCCTTACCACTCAAGCATTCAATGGAATCCCGGTGATCGCGAATCAAGCGATCACCCAAACTGTCCGGCTGAAGCAAAATGAAACGACGGCGATCTTTGGAATCCTTCAGCCGCAGGAGTCTCGAACCGTCGCCGGCAGTCCGGGAATCGCAGGTCTGCCTGTGGTCGGCATGTTTGGGAGCACAGTGAATACTCAGAATCAGGACAGCGAACTGTTGATTTTGATCACGCCGCGGACAGTCTCACTTTCCCCACACAAGGATCATGTGATTTACGCCGGCCACCGCGGAGTCGAAGGTCCCGGATCGTTTGGGCCCACACGGCAAGAGCGCCAGGTCCAGCCTACGGCTCCTCAGCAGCCTCCTCAACCTGACACTTCTCCCCAGACGGAGCCGCAGCCCCCGCCGCACCCGTGATGAACAGAAATTCGCGCACGAACTTCCGCGCTGCGCGAACTCAGGGCGCGACTTCCAGGACGACCACTGGCTGGTAGGTGCGCGGAACCACAGGCTCGGCGATGGCGATCAATCGTCCCTGCTGGTTGAAGACGCGCAGTCGCGAGGGCTTCCAATCGCCGGAATCGAGCTGGGCCGGAGCCCCCTGCGCAGCGGTCGCCTGTCCCGGTTGAATCTGCGTGAGAGGGAGATTGAATTTCGCGCCGTGGCGCACACGTTTCTCGATGATGGGAAGCACTGTCGCCCGCGGCAATTCGGGCAGCAGATTTTCCAGACAGATCACGCGTTCGAGAAAGCGCCCGGCCCTGGCTTCCTCGGTGAGCTCCGCAAGCGACACGGCTTGATCAAGCGTGAATTCGCCCACCGCAGTGCGGACAATTTCCGCGAGATGCGCGCCCGCGCCATGCAGCTTTCCCAGATCCTGTGCGAGCGATCGTATGTACGTCCCGGAGCCGCATTCCACTGCAAAGCGCGCCACCGAACCTTCGATCCCCGTCAGCCGGAATTCATACACTTCTACATCCACGGGCTCGAGCTTCACTGGTTTGTGCTTTCGTGCTAACTCGTGCGCTGGACGTCCGTGGATTTTCTTCGCCGAAAAATGTGGCGGCATCTGCTGGATCTTGCCAACGAACCGCGCGGCTAGCCCGGTGATTTCTTCAGCAGTGAGTGCGGGCGCCGAATCCAAGCCGAGCGCCTCGCCATCAGCATCGTATGTGTCAGTGGCAAAGCCGAAACGGACAGCACAGGTATAGCGTTTTCGCCGGCCGCCATAGAACCGCGCGAGCCGCGTCGCGCGCCCGAGTGCGAGGACGAGCACCCCGGTCGCAAGCGGATCCAGGGTGCCCAGATGCCCGATTCCGCGGAAGCCGGCGAGCCGGCGAACTGATTCCACCACATCGTGCGAAGTCTTTCCGCGCGGCTTGTCCACTACCAGGATGCCGTCGAAGGGAGGAGGCTGTGGTTTCTGGGGCATTCGATTACGTCTGAGTAGCTGTGAGAGCCTTACTCGGCTCTCTGTTTCGGTCAGGGAACAATTTGAGCGAACGCGCAGGAGCGCCGCTGCCAGCCCTACTCTTCACTCGGGCTCTGGACTTTTCGCAGCAGCTGCTCAATGCGCTGGCCACGCTCATCGGACTCATCCAGCAGGAAGATCACCTCCGGCGCGCGCCGCAAGCGCAGCCGTTCGACCAGTTCGTGGCGGACGTACCCCGAAGCCGCCTTCAATCCAGCGAGCGTTGTGGCGCGTTCGGAGTCGTCATCAGCGAGCTGCACGAACACGCGCACCGTGCGCATGCCGGGTGTCAACCGGACCTCCGTCACGATCACCGTCCCCGACAGTCGCGGATCTTTCAATTCGCCCGCGAGCATCAGGCTCACTTCGTTGCGGATTTCCTCGGCAATGCGCTCTGAGCGATGTCCCCCGATGGTCATTGGCCGTCCTCAAAATATTCGATTTCCCGCGATACCAAATCGCGCCCCAGCAGTCGTTCTGACTCCAGGGCAATTGCTTCCAACGATTCCTCCAGGTACTTTTCGTCGCCCGAAATGCTTACCACGCCCACTCGCGACCGCTGCCACAGGTCCTGATGCTCAAGCTCCGCCACGGCTACATTGAAGTGGGCGCGCAGTCTGTCTTTCAGGCTGCGCAGAACCTGCCGCTTGTCCTTGAGGGACCGCGCATCGGGGATATGAATTTCCAGGGTGAGGAGGCCGATCGTCATATCCGCTCCCGAGAATTTCAGGGAAACGGGAAAGAATGCAAGCAACTAGTTGCGGCGCGCCTCCGCGCTTTCCTGTGCGCGCGCCCGATCCGCCACGTTGATTAATTCCGGAGCGGCGGTCTTCTCCATCTTGAAACATTCCAGGATGTCGCCCACTTTCACATCGCTGAAATTAGAAACGCCCACGCCGCATTCAAATCCCTGGCGAACCTCGTTTGCGTCTTCCTTAAACCGCCGCAGCGAGCTGATTCTTCCCGTGTAAATCACCACGTTGTCGCGCAGCACGCGCACATCCGCGTCACGCTTCAAAATGCCATCCTGTACCGAACAGCCCGCGATCATGCCCACGCCCTTGACGCGGAAGGTATCGCGAACTTCCGCACGGCCAAGATAGGTTTCCTTGATCACCGGCGACAGCAAACCCGAAACGGCCTTCTTCAATTCATCCAGCAGTTCGTAAATAATCGTGTGCATCCGAATGTCCACGCCCTCGCGCTGGGCCAGGTCGGAAGCTTTTCGCTCCGGCCTGACGTTGAACGCAACGATCACGGCATTCGATGCCGATGCAAGCAGGACGTCCGTTTCCGTCACGGCACCGACGCTTGCATGGATGACCTTCAATTTCACCTGATCATTCGAGAGCTTTGGCAACATTTCGCTGAGCACTTCGACGGACCCCTGCACGTCCGCCTTCACTACCACCGGCAATTCTTTCAGCTCGCCCGCTCTGAGCTGCTCGTGCAATTGATCGAGCGTCAAGCGGCCTGACGACGCGGTCTTCGCGAGAGTGGCTTCGCGGTGCTTCGACTGGCGGTATTCGACAATGTGCCGCGCCTTGGCTTCGTCGGCCACCTGGAATTGATCGCCTGCTTCAGGAACGCCTTGAAGTCCGAGAACCTCGACGGGCGTTGCTGGCCCGGCTTTCTTGATCGGCTGGCCGCGATCGTCAAACATGGCGCGAACTTTTCCGTACACCGCGCCAACGATAAACACATCTCCCACATGTAAAGTCCCGTTCTGGACCAGCACGGTTGCAACAGGACCGCGCCCCTTGTCCACGCGCGATTCCAGCACTGTGCCGCTTGCGGGCGCGTCAGGATCGGCCTTGAGCTCGCGGAGATCGCCAACAAGGAGAATCATTTCGAGCAGCTTTTCGATGTTCTTCTTCGTCTTCGCGGAGACTTCCACCATCACGGTGTCGCCGCCCCATTCCTCTGGCATCAGCTTGCGATCGGAGAGCTGGCGCTTTACTCGCTCGGGTTGCGCATCCGGTTTGTCAATCTTATTGATAGCAACCACGATGGGCACACCTGCCGCACGCGCGTGATCAATAGCTTCTTCGGTTTGCGGCATCACGCCATCGTCTGCTCCAACCACCAGCACCACGATGTCGGTCACCTTTGCGCCGCGCGCACGCATGCGTGTGAACGCTTCGTGGCCCGGCGTGTCAATAAATACAATTCGCTTCCCGTCCACGCGCGCTTCGTATGCGCCAATGTGCTGCGTGATCCCGCCGGCTTCCCCCGCAGCCACTTCCGTCTCACGGATAGCGTCGAGCAAGCTGGTCTTGCCGTGGTCCACGTGTCCCATCACTGTTACAACGGGCGCACGCGGCAACTGATTGCCCGAGCGCTCTTCCTTGATTTTCTCTTCCTGCACCACTTGCTCTTCGAATGTCACAACCTTGACGATACCGTTGAACGCTTCCGCCAGACTTGTCGCCGTAGGGGCGTCCAACGCCTGATTGATGCTGGCAAACACGCCGCGATCCATCAGCGTCTTCAGCAAATCCTTTGCGCGGATGTCGAGCTTCTCCGCAAGCTCGCGAACGGTGATCCCTTCCGTCACAATCACATCGCGGGGCTCGCGCTGGACTGGCGTGACGGGCTCCGTTTGTGCGGCGCGGCCCGGACCGGCGCCAGCGCGGGTGCGTACCGGATGGAGCTTTCGCTCACCTTCGGCATACCGCTTCTCAATCAGCGGGCGGCCGCGTGAGGCGGGAGGCTTCCGCGCATAGAGAGGTTTGCCGGGTTCAGCTTTGGGAATGCCGGCGCCGGGCCTCTGTCCGCCGACAGGGCCTTGCCCAGCACGCCCACCCGCTCCAGGGCGCTGGGGAAATCTAGAAGGTGTACCACCGGGCCTTGGCGGGCCACTTGGGCGAGCCTGCCCCGGTGCAGCAGCGGGACGCATTCCCTGTGGCGCCCCTGGCCTGCCCTGTCCCGGGCCTGACGGCCCAGTCGGGCGAGAAGGATATCGCTGGCCCGTTAGCGGAGCGCCGGGTCGCTGAGCACCAGGAGCAGGCGCAGCGGGGCGCTGTGTCGCAGGAGTAGTGGGATGAGCGGGAGCGCCGCCAGCGGTCGCTGGACGCGCCGGGATTGGAGGTCTCGTCACTGCCGGTGCCACGCCGGGCTTCGCTGCAACCGGCGCGCCGTGTGTTGCGCCAGCAGGTGCCACACCCGGCTTGGCAGCAGCCGGAGAATGAGCTGCCGGCGCAAATCCAGCCGCAGAAGACCCAGCGGGGCGGGCGGGCGCAATGCCGGGGCGCAGTGTTGCGCTCGGAGGACCGATTCCAGCCGCGGAGGGCCGACCGGCGACTCCAGGAGTCGCGGAAGATGCCGGCGCTCCCGGAGCGGCAGTCTTCGCTGCCGAGACAGGCGCTGCGGGAGCAGACGTGCGTGCTCCGGGTTTGGCCTTCGCGGCCTTCGCCTTAGCCTCCTTCTCCGCCTCGGCGACCGCTTCAGCCGCCGCGAGTCCCTGGAAATGCTTCCGCACAAGTTCCGCGTGGTTCAGGTCGAGCGAGCTCGAGTGCGTCTTCTTGTCCGTGACGCCGATCTCTGGCAAGTAATCAAGCAGGACTTTGGCCTTGATTTCGAGTTCTCTGGCCAGCTCGTTGATGCGGATTTGATTTGGATCTGACATTCGCCTCTATCTTTCCAGCCTCGATTGTTGCGTCCCGTCAAACCGGGGCGATGTTACTCAGTCGTCTCCCGCTTATCAGTAGCTGCACCCGCAGATTCAGCCGAGGCAGGCTCATCGTTTTCCGGTGCCCCGGACGCTTCGCTTGCTTCTGCGGCTAGCTCAGGTACTTCTGCATTTTCACTCGCTTGCTCTGCTTCACCCGAGTCAGGTACCTCGGAGGCTTCCTCCGCCTCCGTCGCAGGCGGCGCAGCCAATTCTGCCTCGCCTTCGC
>Ga0307473_10000041_pt1 | contig 26178 bp, 38 predicted proteins | sample atmos_gasesAM5C__FD_203744 | JGI IMG/M metagenome (GOLD analysis project Ga0307473, IMG submission 203744) | Hardwood forest soil microbial communities from Morgan-Monroe State Forest, Indiana, United States - atmos_gasesAM5C_515 | ecosystem: Environmental > Terrestrial > Soil > Temperate...
TGTGATGTTCTACTACTGCTACGTCTACTAGAGGTGCCTTGCGTCATTGTCGACGGTATGGGAAGCTGCGTTCGTGACGAAGCGAGCCCCTACCAACGGCGGCGGAGCTAAGGACCGAGCCCTGTCACAGCACGATGGGATCCCTGACAAGGATTTCGAAGAGATCACGGATCGCATCGAGATCTTGACCATGCGGCCCCAATCGCCTGATACGAAGATCTCCAATGACGACTTGGGCAAGATTCTGTCATCATTCGAAGCAGACCTTCTGAAGTTGAACAAGGCCTTGAGTAAGGAGACCCGGGCGAACCGGACCACCCTGAAAGACTTCAGTGAGGAATGCAAGAAGACGACGGAAGCAGCAGCTGGATTGAACACGGAGCTTGCCCTTGTCACGCAACGAGGAAAAACTGGATAGCGGGTTCAATGCGACAGTTGCTACGCAGCTGTTTCAGACGCAGAGCCTTATCCAGACCCTCCTAGCCGAGCTTCGCGAAAATTCTTCATCCGTTGCTACGCTCAGTGCTGAGCTGAAGCATCTGCGGGTGAATGTTCAGACGCTATCTAACATCATCCGTGGCGACGACGGCAACACGAAGCCGTTGCTGTGGGAGGTTGAAGTTCTTAAGAGTGGGAACCTTCACCTCGATAAACGATTGTCTGAGATCGTTGCTGACTACGAAGACCAGATTCTATCGCTTGGCAAAAACATCGCCGAGATGACTCAGAGGCTCGAAGAGAAGATCGAGAGCGAGGAAGCCGAGCGGCGTGAATATGAAACGAAACAGCTGGAAATTGCCGCTCAGGACCGGGCTCAGACACGGGCACTGACTCAGGCTGAGAACGTTGACCTTAGATCTGATAGTCGACTGAGGCTTCAGATGTTTGTTTCGGTGATTCTTGCGATCGTATCTCTAGCTGGAACTATCGCAGTCGCAGCATTGAGCCTGAAGAAGTAGGCCACGCACTTTGCGCCTACTTCAGTGGAAGTGACGTTTTGTTCATCGATTCGAGATCTGAAAAGGTTTGCGGCTTGGTGTATAGCTACTGATCAGAACAGGAGAACCCCATGGGAGTCCGTGTAACCTTTGAAGTTCTTGTGCAGATTTCTGAGAATCCTCAGGAATTCAAAGAGTTGGGCAAGACTGCACCATGGCGTGGCACCTGCGACCTCCTCGATGAAGGAGGTACATGGCGTCAGAAGCTCGTTGCCGGCGCAACTGACGTCCTCGTAGATCTAAACGGATTGGCGAATGGACGCATGCTGGCAATAAAGAGCAGCCAAACGATCACGTTCAAGAAGAATTCTGCAGGGGGTGAGGCGTGGACGATTCGTCCGATGGGTACCGGCGCTCTCGACGGAGTCTTCATGTGTACCACTGATGGGATTACGTCCTTGTACCTCTCAAACCCAGGGTCGTTGGATGCCGAGGTCGTTATCTCGACGGCCGGAATGACGCCCTAAGATCTGACGCATTGCTTGCAGAATTTCAGGCGAAAGGTTAGCTTTCGCAAGGTTCACGAACGGGCCCGTGGCCCAAGTTAGAATCTGGAGGAAAAAATGGTCACTCTGAATCTCACAAACACCTCGGGCAAGGATATCGCTCCAAACGACGGCGTCCTTCCCCGTTCACTGTCCTGGGTTTCGCTTGCGAACGGCGCAAACGTTAACGTCGTTTTCCAGGCGGCCGACATGACTCGCCCTGAGGATCCCGTCCATGGCGGACTCTCTCTCGGCGACAAGCTTCAGCAGCTGAAGCAGTACGGCAAGATCACGTTCACGGCGACCGCCTATGGCGACACCGCTGTCAACGGTAGCGTCCAGGACGGCGTCGTCCACAACGTCTAAGTAGTGGAGTAAATAGGCCATTTGGGCTTGACCCGGTGGCCTATTTACTACAATACTCAAGGCCGTTCACCGACGAGGTAGATCGTGGCTGATGACTATCTAAAGGAATTCAAGAGGTTGACGAAACCACTTGAACAGCTGATCTCCGAAGCGGTGAACGACGGTGTGGCTCCTGGTGTGCCCGGATATACGGGCGGCCAGGCAGATCTGACCCCGTTGAAGAACAAGGCCCGAGAAGCAGTAGAGGCCCTGAACGACGCCCAGCGTGCAGCTGACTCAGGCCGTACAGAGGACACCCTCGACGCACTTCGTAGAGCCCGTGCGATCCTCGACAGCGCCCTTGGTGGCGCTATGGGTGCCCACGGTGCGGCCATGGCTCCAATGGGCGGCCCAACCTACGGGCGGTACTAGTGCAGGCCGTGGCGGCAGAAGCTTCGGGCTTTGATCCGACCAAGTTTCCAGAGCCTCTGGATGAGAACGATCATCTCATTGGGCTTCGAAAGTGTTCGTTTAAGCGCGGACGCCTGATTCCGAGCGGTGACATCACCGTTCTGAATATCAAGGAGGCAGTCGCTCTCCTTGCGCCAACACGTAAGCACTACGCCAGGGTGAACGTCCTAAAGCTCAAGCCCGGTCAATTCATTGGGGTGAAGGCCGGTGATCTTTCGAACTTTGTGATTGTAAACCCGACCACAGATGGCGATATTCGCTGGCTGTTGAAGACGCATCCTGATCTTCCAGTCGTCGTGCGTGATATCTACAGGGTCGAGTCGGTGGATGTTCGCCGTAACACCATCGATCTTCCTTCGGAAAGTTCGAACGGAGACCATCGATGAGCGATCGAATTTCAAACCTTCTGCAGGAAATGCAGGAAGCATTCGGCACTGGGTTCGGTTCGGCTGAAACGCTCATTGAGCGCAAACCGCAACCGAAGAACGAGCCTTCAAGGGGCGGCCTTCTCGCCAAGAAGAAGGGCGGATCTCTTCCAACCCGTAAGGGCCGAGATGGTCTCACGCTGAAGGCAAAGCGTGCCCTCAAGGCGAAGGGTGCCGAGGGTGAGAAGCGGTTCCAGAGCGCCATGAAGGATATCCGTGGCGAGATGGACAAGTCGCACAAGAAGTCGCTCGAAAAGAAGAAGACCGCTGAGCCAAGCGGTGGCGGAACTGCAAGCTCGCCCAAGGCGGCAGCAGGAGCCTCTAAGGCTGGTCGTCGTCACTTCCCGTTCAAGCGCAATGCGAACCTTGGCCCTGGTCCTCGTGGTCGTCACCACGACGAGACAAAGTGCTGGAAGTGCAAGTGCGGAAACATCTACAGCGATGGCTGCAACTGCGTTTCGTCCGGTAGCGGTGAGAACTGCCCGGAAAAGGGAACGACGAAGAAGATCAGCTACGAGAAGTCGTACAAGCGCGACTACAACAACCAGTACCACGCTTGGCGGGCCAAGCAGGGTGGCGCTGTTACCAAGCGTCTTGGCTCAACCAGGTAACTAGGATAGAGAGGCATCATGTTGAACATCACGAAGATCAACGATCTCCTTGGTCAGGTTCGCGTCAAGCTGGAGTCGCTTGATCCGAATGCCCAGGACGAGGACATCAAGGTTGCGACCTCGGCGGATCCAAAGGCTCTCCCGACGGCCCACAAGCGCACGGCTGACCTGCTCAGCAAGCTGACCAAGGGTCGCAGTAAGGCCAACCAGGTTCGCGCCTACGGCACCAAGCCGCAGAAGTAACCATGGACTACTCCCCGTCCGTAGGTCACGTCGCCAAGAAGATCGCTGCGCTTCCAGGAGTCGCAGCTTCTTATATTGGTCGTGACGGCGCCATTGATGCCGTGCTGGAGAAGGCGTTTGATCGTCCTCTCCGTCAGCACGTCATTGAAATGGGCATGCGAGCAATGATTCCTGTTCGGGTCTTCTACAAGATGCCTGACGGACACATTGTTGGCGAATCTCGGCCAGGGAAGAAGATCGAGTCGCTCGAAGATTTCTACACGAACATCCACGTTGCTGGATTTGCCGGTGAGAAACCGGATGCTGACCCGCAGAAGATTGCCGGTGATGCCTACGGCGACAAGGTCAGCAAAGATCCAGGAACGCGAGACGACGAAGGTCAGCTCAAGCTGGTCAGAATCCGAGCGAACACGCGTGGTCGTCAGGTGGTTGGCTGGCGATACGGTGACAAGACCTTGCGCCTTGGCGACAAGGTGAAGTTCAAGCAGGGGTGCGCACTGAATTGGACGATGGGTCGTACGGTTCGTGTGGCTCCTGGAATGACCGGGTCGGTTGCTCAGATGTCGTCGAAGAGCCCCGTGGCGTACTTGTCCATGGGCGGCCACGATGCCATTGAGCTTCCGGTTCATGCGATCGGCCACGTCTATGACGTGATGGTTGATCCGGCCCTTGAGTCCAAGGCGCCGAGCCATGTCTCTGCAGTAACTGGGTTGCCGCCGTCGATCCATCGTTTGGTGATGGCGATTGGATTCGGCCGCGACCCAGACTACGGAGAAACGCCGACCAACAGCCCAAAGTTCCGTGGTGGCGGTCCAGATCTGAACAAGTATTCGCAGCCGCTGAATACGAGCAAGGACGACGAAGAGGATATGCTTGTTCCTCCGTCGGCCAAGGACAAGGCACCTTCTGGAAAGAAGGGAGACGATCGCAGCACGCACGTTTCCCCCAAGGAGCCGTCTGTCCGTGTGAGTATCGATGGCAAGACGTCGCAGAAAAAGGTGTTGCTAGCTCGCAAGTGATCGTGGGTGCTATCCTGGTGCGTAGATGAGCGCGTTTACGACCATAGCCAGGGCATTTAAGGGTGGACTAACCCCTAAACCTGCTCGCGCCTATCTGATCCCGTTGGATGTTTTCAATGGAGATCGTGCAATCACCGCAGATCAACGCACGTTTCAGTATTTTCCAGCGACGCTGTCTGACTCTCAGGGCACCAATTATCAGAGCAAGGTCATTCCGGGTTTGAGCCATCCGCTCTACCAGTGGACCTCTGGCAATGCTCGCGCAGTTTCGTTCGAAGCAATCTTTACGAGAGACCGCACATACACCGATGAAGAGTCTCAAGCGGTTGCATCTGGATTGGCAGGATCTTCGGTCAATTCAAATCAGGGCAACAATCAGCAGTTTCAATCGCAGTCTAAGGGCACGCTTGGAATTGCTCAGAATTCAGACAGCAGGAACGTAGACATTCCGAGCGCAGTGGCATGGCTCCGTTCGTTCTTGCTTCCTGAATACAGCAAGGACGGTAGCGGAACGCAGGGCAACGTTCCAGAGCGTCCGAGACCACCGTTTAAGCTGATTCTAGGCATCCCAGGCGTTCGAATGAATTGGGGAGTGCCGACGCTTCCGCCTAGCGAGATCTATTGCATTATGACCGGCTGTGAGGTTACCTACGATGGATTTTTCCACGACGGTACCCCTCGCATGGCCAAGGTTCAGCTCTCCTTTGCAGAGATCATTCAAGTTGGCGGACGGATCATTGTCCAGGACGGTTCCACTAAGCGAGGCATTGCTCTCGCTGGGTACACGCTCAATGACAACGGAACCAAGGGGACCTGACGATGGCCGTTCCACCATCGAAGAAGAAGGGCTTTGGGGAGGGTAGGTCGCCTACAAGATTTTCGTTTACCTATGAGGATTTTGCGCAGGCTCTCGGTTGTTCGATTGAGGCTGCCAGGAAACATGCGCAGCGTGGCAACTTTGATCCCAACAACTTGATGTCGGTCTTGGAGTTCATCCAGCACAAGCTGTCGAAGAACGAAGGATCTGGACTCAAAGATCTGGTTGCCGAGACACGCGACGCTGCACAGACTGACAACAAGTAGCGATGGCTTGGGTCTGTCCGAGATGCGAAAAGAAGATCTTCGCTCCACGCGAGGAGGCGATTCGTTTCGCCTTCCTGTGGAAGTACACGAAGAAGACCGGCGAGCTGGTTGTCGACCTCAGAAACCTAAGAGATATCAACGACAAGGCTGTGGTCACGCACCTGCATTGCCCGATCGCCGAGAAGCCTGGTTTCAAGGAGCGGATCAAGGCTATGCTACAAATTCCCGAGCACAGGGATCACCCTCTGCTCATTTAGGAGAAGGCTATGAGCGATTTTACTTGCCCCAAGTGTACGGCGAAGATCCATAACGCACGCGGAATCGGTTGTCCGGCATGTGGCTTTGGAAAGCCGCATACGCACGAACAGCGTCAGCAGCCAGATCAGAAGCCGACTGTTGAAGCGCCTCCTGGCTATACCGGCAAGCTCATCACCGAAGTCCTTTGACTATCGACGGGTGCGGACCTAGGGTCGTGCCTTCGTCTGGGCTAGGACCAGATCGAATGGAGCGATCTCATGGAATACAACCCTGAACAACGGGCGGCGATCGACCGAATCGGTGACGGCTGGGCCAATAAGCAAGAGCCCGGCATGGAACTTTCGCTGAGTGGCGCTGCGGGGACCGGAAAAACTACGGTTCTTGGCCAGATAAAGAAGCCGCTCGAAGGCAAGCAGGTGGCCTGGACGGCAATGACTGGGAAGGCTGCGCTTCGTATGCGTGAAGCTGCCGGCGTTGAAGCCAAGACGCTGCACTCGACGCTCTACAAGCGTCCGAACCAGGGCAAGAACAACAAGCTCTACTTCAACTCGCTGAAGGCGCCAGAAGGTATCAAATACCTCGTCATCGACGAAGCTTCGATGATCACGCCGAAGATTTACAACGACATCCAGGCGTGGGTGGCGCAGGGCGTGCGAATTCTCTACGTCGGAGATGGATACCAGCTACCGCCGGTCCTTGATTACAAGGAGATCAAGGAACACGGCGAGGACTTCTCGATCTTCTGCAAGGTCCAGGGACCTCAGCTAGAGAAGGTCATGCGAAGCGGCGATGATATCGTTACCGTCGCAACGCAGCTCCGTGAGGAGAATCAGGTTCCGAAGAAGAACGTCGGTGAGGCTTACAAGATCTGGCGGTCGGCCACGCCCGGGATGGAAGCCATCGACGCCTGGATGAAGGACAACGACGACCACATTCTGATCACCTGGCGCAACAAGCTACGAATGGCGGCAAACCGGCTGATTCGTAAGCGACTCGGCTACGAAGGTGTCTTGCCCAACAAGACCGAGCCAGTGATGCTCTGCAAGAACGGCGACACCGACTCCGGTCCGGTGTTGAACGGAGAGATCCACTTTGCCGACAGCATCTCGGGAGAGATCAAGTTCGGCCAAGAGGTTACCTGCAAGAACTTCTACACGGACATGGGCCTCAACATCTTCGTGAATGCGCAGGGTCGGGAAGAGCCGATGGATGGGATGTTTCCGAACGTCAAGGATTGGGCCGTGTACATGAAGGAGTTCAGGATCAGTCGTCTGCCTGATCCAATTCCGATTACCTACGGCTACGTCAGCACCGCCCACAAGGCGCAGGGTAGTGAATACCGAAAGGTCACCGTGTTCCTGGCCAGCGAAGACATGGCCAACGACAACTTCAGGAAGGACACCATCCTTCCGAATGGGAAGACGATGCCGTTTGCTACGCGCTGGCTTTATACAAGCCTGACGCGGGCGAAATCTCAGGTTTCTTTGATCTTGGGAACATGAGCATGGAAGACGCCACCAGGATCATCTACGAGCTTTTGTCGGACTATCCGAGGTGCTGCAAGTGCAAGGCTGCGGCGACCGTTGTAGTCAGGCCCAATAGCATCATTATCGGTGATAATCCTTTGTATTGCGATACTTGCGAGAGGCCGAAGGATTGGAAGGCGGAGGATCTGCCACAGGCCAGGCTGATTCGTGACGCCGAGCGGTATCTCGATACCCATGCAATGAAGACATGATCAACGCTTGGTAGCGTTGAAATACGGGATGTTGTAGTGTGGCGAGGCGTGGGACGCCTTGCGCAACTATGCGAAGAAATTCGCGACACAATCACCGACGGCGGGTGGCAGGGATGCTTCCAGTCGGCGGTATTTGCGTTTCATCGGAAGACCGGACTTCCGATCGACGGCCTTTGGGCGGCTGTCGAAGCGGTAGTCAGCGGGCAAGATCCGATTCGCGTCCTCAAGCGACTCCAGAGAAGCTGGGGTGGCTCGCCCGAGGAATGGGCTAGATGGTTTGCCATCGCTAAGCAAAGGCCAGGCTGCTAATGGAAGCGCTCTACATATTGCTCGGTGTCGCCGCTACGGGCGTTGTTCTCTTCTGCGTCAAGTTCTTTGGCGGATCTAAGGGCAATGAAGTCCCGGCTCAAGACACCCCCAAGTCGCAAGCTGCCATGGAACAAGCGGCTGAGCTGCTGGGTCAGCGTGCTCTGGTTCAGGCTCAAACTGAGGATGCTAAAAAGAAGGTTGAGGCGGCACTTGCGATCCCAGACCCAGCCGAACGACTGAAGGCGCTAGCCGACCAACTGAAGGGGCTCTAAAACCATGTCTGCTGGCATTCAACATCTCGTCCACGGCAACAAAAATAGGGTTGGCGAGGGTCGCATCGACAAGATGGAGACGGATCGCTTCAACTCGATCGTCGAACGCATCTCCGGTGTGAATCCAAGCAAGCTTGCTTCGGAGGTAACCGGCGCCCCTGTCGAGACCAGGTTCGGTCCGCAGAGTCGAGCGATGGTTGAACGAGCGTCTGGTCCTGGTCCACAACTTGGGTCCAAGCCTCCATGGGAGGAAGGATCTTCCAAGGGCGGCAACGACGGCCAGCTTGTCCAGAAGCTCGCCAACAAGGTTGCGATGCTTGAGCAGCGCCTGGCCAAGTACGAAGTCTTCAACGGCGATGACAATGATGTCGTCGTTACCGCAAGATCCAAGCCCCAGAGCCCGAGCAATCGCGGCCCTGATTCCATCACCTTTGCTCGTGATATAGATCCGAAGAAGGCGAAACAAAAAGACCCGGCCGATGGTAAGCCGGACGCTCCAAAGAAGGGTGCTCAAATGGCCGGTGAACACATCAATATCCTCGGAATCTCGATGACCGAGTGGCGCGAGATGGCAGGTCTGAAGTCTCAGCCAGTCGATCTCACTCAGCCCAAGAGGATCTCTGAAGAGATCGAGGACGAGGTTGAGGGTCTTGAGGTCGAGACAGCCAATGAGCCGGTAACCGATACGTCGGTGGTCGAGCACCAGCTATGGGCGGAGTTCCTTCGCCTGTACAACTCCACGCCAGAGGATTTTGCGGCCTTTGTTGAGGCTGCAGATCAGATCGGCGACGTGGAGGCGATCGAAGGAATTCAGGCGATCGAAGATGAATTCCAGAAGCACCTTGAGACATATCTGAGCGGTGGATCTTCCGAGCAGGAGACCATCGACCAGGGGGACATCGCTAAGGAGTGGGTCGAGTGGCTTTTTGCTCGTGGCCTTACGGTCGAGATGTTCGACAGCCTCGTGGACGCTGCTGAGACGGACGAAGATCTGGAAACGCTTGAGCAGCTCCAGGCGATGTTCGAGGCTGAAATCGCGGGAAAACGTGTGGCCGGCTCATCTCCAGTTCCGGGCGGTGAGTCGGAGATCCATCAGCCCGGAAAGGCACCAATCAGGACGGTTTCTGTCGCCCGTGGCGAGATCAAGCCGGCCCAGAAGAACGTTCCTGGTCTTCCGAAGTACATGCGGAAGAAGATGGGGATGCCCGTCGACGATTCAAAGAACGAAGCCATGGACGCGTTCGAGTGCGATGCCGATGAAACCGGCCACCCGGACATGAAGCATCCTGGTTGGGCTAAAGCGATGAAGCGGTTCAAGATCAGCCGCAAGAAGGGTAAGTAAGCCGTGAGCCAGAAGAACATGCTTGGAATGGACATGATGGAATGGCGGCACCTTTCCGGTCTCGCTGATCCATATGCCCTTGCTCTGGCCGAAGCCGCTGCGAAAGCAGGGGTTCCTCCTTCTGTGCAACTGGAAGCGAGTCCGCTTTCGAATCTGCCGGACAGCCCGCTTGATGTTCATCATGGAGATGATGACGAGCCCAAGGTTTCTGCTCCTGCAGGAAATCCGAAGAAGGCCCGCCTCGCCAACATCAAGAGCGCTGCGCGCAAGTTGGCGGCAAAGACCCGTGGCGCTGCCGATAAGGCTGGTAGCACCAAGGCCATCGACCGTCACAGGCAATACCTGGACGCGATGAAGCAGAAGAAGGCTGCTGGCAAGGCTGAGGATATCGATGCGGATCTTCTTTGGGCCGTCTTCCTTGAGGATATCGGCACAACGACCGACGAGTTCGCCGACCTTCTCGATCTCGCCGTCGAAAACGACGACGACGACATGGCCATCGAGCTGATCTCTGTTGAGGACCAGCTCGATGAGATTCTTGGTGGCATCGGAGCCGGTATTGCGAAGGCCGGACAGGTTGTTGGCCAGGGCGCCATGAAAGTAGGCGGCGCCCTCGCTCGTGGAGCTGTGGCTGCTACCAAGGGAGTCGCAAATGCTGCTGGACAGGTTGCAGGCACTGCAGCCAAGGGCTTCAAGGCAGGAATGGGTGGCGGCGCTCCGGCTGGCGGATCTGCTCCAGCACCGGCTCCAGCTCCTGCTGCACCGGCTCCAGCTGCTCCAGCTGCTCCAGCTGCGGGCGCAAGTGCTCCAATGGCGACTCAGTCAAAGCCAGCTGCCGCCGCAACGCCGGCACCAGCTGCACAGGCTGCGGGTGGCGCTCCGGCTTCTGGTGCCCCGGCAGCTCAGCCAGCACCTTCTATGCAGAAGAAACAGCCAGGCCTGCTTGGAACGCTTGGTCGTGGCATCGGGAAAGTAGCAAGAGGAGTCGCAGGTATGGCCGCAGCACCAGTAAAGGCAGTCGGATCTATGGCCGGACAAGTCGCTCAGGGGGCGCAGGCCGGCTATCGAGGCGAGGATATGGAGGCTTTCGAGCAGTATCTCAGCGACGAGTTCGGCATTACTGCCGAGCAGTACATCGAGATGTGCGACGACGCCTATGCCAGCAATGACGAAGAAGCCATCAGCGAGATGCATCAGCTCGATGAGATCTTCGGCATGTGGAAGAAGAAGAAGGAAGCTGAGGCCGCTGGCCAGCGCGAGAAAGTGATGTCTGGCTGGAAGGCTGCTCGTGATGTTGTTGCGAAGCACGGCGCTTCCGCTACTAAGGCGGCCTCTGTTCGTGGCAAGCAGGTCGGCGCACCTCCGGCTGGATCTGGTACCAGCGTTCACGCCAAAAAGGCGGAGAGCGTTGAGGATGTCGCCATGCAGATCTTGGAGGAGAGCGGCGCCCTGGCTCCACGTGAGCGCGTCAACGACATGAAGATGCTTATGGCCCAGCAGCTTCAGTTCTCCGGCTACACGGATGCCCACATCAATTCGAAGAAGAAATGAAGACTCTCATCCTCATCGCCCTCGTCGGATGTGCGGCATCTACTCCGGTTCCCCAATACGCCGGAATTGATCCGAAACAGTACGTCGAGACCAAGACGCTGCCAGACAGGCCGGACAAAGATCCAATTCCAGCTGACAAGGACTGGGTGCTGCCTCTGCCTGCGGGTCAGACTGCAAAGCAAGACGGAATCCTCCTTTCGCCGGACAAGGCTGGTCGAGCCAAGCTATGGCAGGAGGGATATAACTCCCTGCGGAACCTGTACGACATCGATCGTCAGATTTGGACGCAGCAGAGAATTGTCTACGACGAGCGTCTTTCTCAGGCCAATGCTGAGATCAAGCGTCGTTCGCCGTCTTGGTGGGACGAGAACAAGGGAACGCTAAGTTGGGTCGGTGGATTCGTCATGGGCGCAGCGACGTCGGTGGCAATCGTCTACGGACTCGAACACGTGAAATAGGAGACGAACATGTTGAAGCCACGCTACCAAACGCTGTCGGAGTCCCTTGGTGACTTCAATCGCATGCTCGTCGGCATGAACAATATCCAGCCGCTTGAGCGCAGTCTCGACGACGACATGCTGGAGATGCTGAAAGACGAGCAGGATCTTGCCCGTCTCGAAATCGAAATCGAGCATGCCCACCGCGTGGCATCTGGTCCGGGTCTGCAGATCAGCCAGCAGGAATCCAACAGTCTTTCTCAGATGCATGGCCATGCGGCCAGCATGTATGGACAGGCTGCGCAGAAGGCCGCCGAGAAGGTGCGTAAGTACATCTCGTCGCAGAACCCTGCGATGGTGGCCAAGATGCAGGATGTGACGAAGCGCCTGAAGGCGAAGGCCCAGGAGCACGCATCGCTGTCCAAGCGTCACAGCGATGAAGAGTCAATGGTTGCCGAGTCCAAGGCAGCTGGTCGCAACCCCATCATGCAGAACTTTCGCGTTCTCGCTGGAATCGAGGAGGGCGTCATGATGCCTCGTGATCCAGGCGTTTGGGCGACCACTCGATTCAACGCAGGCTACGAGGCAATGGCCCAGCCTTTCGTTGAACCGAAGAAGGAAGAGCCAAAGCGGGAAGTCATCGAGGAGGCAAAGAAATGGGCTGCGGATGCCGTAAAGCGCCCAGGGCGCCTTCACAAGTACTTCGGCGTTCCACCGGACAAAAAGATCCCAATGTCCAAGATCAAGGCGGCGTACAACAAGCTCAAGGACAAGGAAAGCAAGTCCGCCGAGGAGAAGTCGCTAATGCGAGCGCTGGCTCTCGGGATCCGATTCAAGGGTGGGGACGTCCCCGGCGGTGAGAAGAAGAAGGGACTCAGCGGCGAGAGGGACGAAAGCGACTACTAAGACATCTCTCTCCAGAATGTTGACTTTCGGCGAGCCACCTGAAAAAGGTGGCTTCGACATTTTTCGGGATGGAGAGAGATGCCGAAGAAACCATGGGAGAGAGAATTGCCAAGGCCGCCATCGAAGGGTCAAGTCGTCAGATCGATTGTGCTTGATCATATTCTTTGGCATGAGATGCGACCCGTACCTCTGATCCACCAATTCGTCGTCGACGATTATGGCGTGATCACATGCCGATCTATCTATCGTCACATCAAGGCGTTAGTCGAGGAGGGACAGATCAGGAAGGTCCAAGACGATAGCGAAGACACATTCGGCTACGTTCGAGCTGCGAAGCCACGTTGGAACCGAGCCGAACAGGTCTACGCGTAATTGACAATGGACGAGATCCCGACGAGGTTCACCTCGATGAGCGACGATCCAAAGAACCAACTGACCGTATTCTCTGACTTGAACATCGAGCGCGTGTTCAAGGATTCTGTCGATTCTTTTTCTGACGAGCAGGCGGCAACCGCATGGGCAACGATCGATCTTCTGGAGAAGGTGGTCAAGGAGCGGAAGGAAGCGCTACGTCAGGCCCTTCTCAAGAGGGCCCAGGACTCCGGGGAGAAGAACGAGAACGGCTCCCACGAGGCCAAGATGGGGACGACAACCGTCATCTCGGAGAAGCGCCAGGCGAACCTGCCGGACGAGGAAGTGGTGAAGGCAGCCCTGAAGAAGGCGGGGTTGGAATACGAGGACGGGTTCACAGCTCAGATGGTGTGGACGATGGATCCGTCGAAGGTCGAGTTCCTCGTCCAAGGCGGCAAGCTGCCCGCAGAGGAAATCGAGAAGATCGAGGCGTCCAAGAAGGTGACGTACGCCCTGAAGGTGAAGCCGGACAAGGCGGTCAAAGTCGAGCTGGACAAGATCAAGAAGCAACTTACCAGCGGGGAGTGATCCTATCGTCTGGTCGAGCATTGGGGAATGCTCGGATGGGTGCGTTATCTGGTCAGCGCAAGCGCTTGCGTATGTGGATCGAGAGCTTTTTTGCCGATGGTACGAGAATGGGGATCGAGTCGATTGAGTTGGACAGATCTGAGGTAGTAAGGCTATTCAAGTACCTCGCAGAACACCTACAATCCGATGATTGAGCTAACGCAAACGAGTCTTTACCCGAAGGGTAACTGCTGGCAGACAGCAGTAGCCTGTTTGCTCGAAATCGATCCAGAGCTGCTGCCATCCCAGGTTGATAGCTACTACTACGAGAAGCGTGAGGATGGGACCGAGGTCAAGCGGATGAACTACAACAATCCACTACAGACCTATCTCATCAAGCATCACAACTTGGCGTATGTAGAGCTGCACTCCCCGCCAGAGACGCTGGAATTTCTACAGGTAGCGCCTCCAGGTTTTCATATTATGACCGGCCTGACCGTGCGCAGCGCCGAGTACGGCGGCGAACGGCATGTTGTCGTGGGTCGCTACGGGAAGGTTGCCTGGGATCCGCATCCAAGCCGAGCTGGCTTGATTGGCGAAATCAACTGGGCCTTCATCGTTCCATTCCCAAAATCATGGGCCGATTCCTGGAGTCGGAGAACGGAAGTTTGCGTATGCCCGCAGTGCAAAGGATGAGCATGGCCACCAAGAAGAAGCCTGCGAAGAAGACCAAGAAGGTCACCAACGGCCACAACAAAAAGAACGGCCACAACAAAAAGCCGGCCGACGATGCGGTGACACTACGCGTCTTCCCAGCTGTTCCAGAGGTCAGCGCTGATCATGAGCGCTTCTTGGCGATCGATGCCAGGCTTCAAGAAGGGCAGCAAGAAGGGCCACACATCAAGCATATTCTTCACAATCTCGGTCATGAGGTTGCCGAGTTTCGTGATGCGATGCTGGCGAAATATACGGACTACTACGGCCACGACCTTCGGCGAAATGTCGCCTGGTACATGGAGCAGTACGGCCTTGGAATTCTCAGCGACATGGAGCGCGTCAAAGCCAAAGAACGCCAGAAATTGATTGCGGAAAATCTGGCGAAGGAAGAGGCGGCCAGAGTGGCTGCAGCCCTGACCGGAAAATAATTTCTCGTTTGGGCTTGACTGTGGCGCGAGAATCCGTAGATTCGTCTCCAGCGAACCGAAGCAACAAGGTTACCATCAACACGAGAAAACCATGCGGGGGGACCCGTATGACCCTTAAACAAAAAAAGGGCAATCCAAACACGTGTGGGGACACACGTGACTCGCCGTAAAAAAGCGGGACATCCAAACCTCCTTGAGGCGCCCGGTTTCCGGTACTTGTTCGCTAAACATTTTTCCAGCACATAGTCGCGGCAAACGACAAATGCTTTCGGGCCCACACCGGGTCCGTCCTTGTTCCGAGGATTCGGAACCGAAAAGGAAGCGTCGCAATGTCAGTACGTTACTCAGAGCACGTCAACGAGAAGAACACCCCTCAGACCCAGAAGGCGAAGGCCGGACAGGTTCTGAACTCGGCAGGCGGATACACGTTCGTCGTCGATAAGTGGGGTCGGCTGGATCGGTTCCTGGTCCTCGGCACCGAGGGTGGAACCTACTACGCCTCAGAGAAGGCGCTGACGATCAAGAACGTCGAGTGCCTGGCCGAGTGCATCAAGGAAGACGGCCCGAAGACCGTCGCGCGCATCGTCGAGATGAGCGATGGTGGCCGTGCGCCGAAGAACGATGCCTCGCTCCTGGCCCTGGCGATGTGTGCCAAGAAGGGCGATGACGCCACGAAGAAGGCGGCGTGGGAGGCCTTCCCGAAGGTTGTCCGCACGGGTACGCACCTGCTCAACATGCAGGCGAACATCGAGGCGTTCGGTGGCTGGGGTCGTTCGACTCAGCGGGCTTTCGGTAACTGGTTCCAGACCAAGACCCTGTCTTCGGCTGCGTACCAGGCCGTGAAGTACCAGAGCCGCAATGGCTGCAGCCAGCGGGACATCCTGCGTCTGGCACGTCCGACGCCGAAGGACGATGGCTTCAAGGCCCTCTTCCACTGGATCACCAAGGGTGAGCTGGGTGATTTCGCAGGCGAAGGCCTGGAGATCATCAAGGCGTTCGAGGCTGCCAAGAAGGCCAAGGACAAGAAGGAGATCATCGCACTGATCAAGGCCCATGGCCTGACCCGCGAGATGATTCCGACGGAGTACCTGTCGGAGGCTGACGTCTGGGAGGCGATGCTTCCTTCGACGCCGATCCACGCCCTCGTTCGCAACCTGGCGAACATGACCCGCATCGGCCTGATCGCACCGATGTCTGCTGCAACGAAGTACGTTATCGACCAGCTCGATGACGCTGCCAAGATGCAGAAGGCACGTCTGCACCCGATCTCGGTCCTGTCAGCGATGCTCGCGTACAAGTCGGGCGGCGGTGGTGCGTACACCAAGAGCCAGCACACCTGGACTCCGGTGGGCGCGATCGTCGACGCACTCGATGGTGCCTTCTACAAGTGCTTCAAGCATGTCGAGCCGGCCGGTAAGCACACGCTTCTGGCTCTCGACATCTCGGGCTCGATGGATGGTGGCGTGATTGCCGGTGTTCCCGGCCTGACGCCGCGCATGGGTTCTGCTGCGATGTCACTCATCACGGCAGCGACCGAGAAGGAGCACGCATTCATCGGATTCACGTCTGATGGACACGGCTACGGGTACGGCAACACGTCGCGCAAGAACAAGAGCAAGGGTGGCGTGACGGTGCTCGACATCTCGCCGAAGATGCGTCTGGACAAGGTTGTGGAGGAGATCAGCGGACTGCCCATGGGTTCGACTGACTGCTCGCAGCCGATGCAGTGGGCCCAGGCGAACAAGATCCCGGTGGACACGTTCTGCGTGTACACGGACAGCGAGACGTACGCTGGCAACCCGCACCCGTTCCAGGCGCTGAAGAACTACCGTCAGGCAACCGGCATTGCAGCCAAGCTGGTTGTCATCGGCATGACGGCTACCGAGTTCACGATCGCCGACCCGTCGGACGCGGGCATGATGGACGTCGTTGGTTTCGACACGGCAGCCCCGGCGCTGATCAACGACTTCTCACGCGGTTAGGTCCCTGAACCCTCCCTAAGGAATTGGGGCCTGAGGCCCGGTTGGAGAAATCCAGCCGGGCCATTTGTCTTTATGCCAACCCTTGAATGCTATCTCCTGCGCAAAGACGGACAGTGGTACGAGATGGGCAACCATCACCACTGGCGATCGACTTTTGCTGCGTTCCCAGGTGAGACAGACGGGTCGGTGATGCTTGGACCCGAAGACGTCCCTTTGCTGGCTATTCGCTTGGATGGGTACGGCTACGAAGCCGCTGTTTTGGAGCAGCTGGCGGCCGATATTGTTCGCTGGGCGAACGAGGGCAAGAACCCAAAGGGTGTCTGGATTGACGACGTAAGGGGAAGCTTCAAGTTCGTGACCGAGCTATGCCCTGAGGTTGAGCCAGGTGTGAAGCCGTCGCCGATTACGGGCTCTATTTTTCGTCTTTTGCCTGGTCCTTAGCCTTCTCGGCTAGACCAACAAGGACGCCAAGGGTCATCTTGCCACCGATGTGCCACTGAGAGCAGAAGGCGCACGGGTACGGTTCCAGCTCGCGCTTCGTCGTGGGCTTCTTGTTCATCGACTCAGCAGCCCTGACGGCAGAATCCTCGGTTGGATACTGCACCTTTGCACCGCACGTCCTCTCGATGCCGGCGGCCTTGCCGGCGAGAATGTGAAGCTCGAACGTCTTGGGATCCATTTACAGCTTCGCGGTGCGGAAGATGCGGTTGGCAAGTACGGCGTTGTTGCAGGTAGTCGGCAGCACCAGGAAGTAGACGTAGTTGCCGATCACCTTAATGCGGCTGATCACGAGCGTCGTGGGGCAGCCAACGGTGCCCTCTGGAGTGCCTTCCCAAAGCGTTCCAGCGTCGCTTCCGGTCTTGGTGATGCCAACCAGCTTGTTGGCCTTGGCGCCGTAGACGTGCTGATCGTCAACAGCAACGCCATCCGTGAAGTTGTGCCCGATGGTCGAAACGCTGTTGTTCGACTTGGTCACCTTGATGACGTCGCCGGTATCCTTGAACAGCGCGTAGACGTACGTAGAATCCATGTCGACGTAGTCGGCGGTCCCGTTGGCGATGACGACCGCTGGACCTCCTGTAACCGGGGCTGTGCGGAGAGCCGGCGGAATACCAGTGCCGGTATCCACCCAGTACAAATTGCTGGCATCGCCGGTCATGTAATAGACCTGGCCAGCGTTGGCGGTCACGGTGGCGATAGACCCGCCCGTCGTAGAGCTGCTCTTGATATCGCCAGAATCACCCTGAAGAACATCACCCGCCCAATAGACCGTCGTGCCATTGAGGAACGTGGCGGTATTTGTTGTCGGCAGCGTCTGCTGTACGAAGCTCTCATTGAATGGCGTCTTATTGAACTTCTTGACCTCGCCGCCATTTACCGAGTCCGTCCACGATGCGTAGAAATACGTCGAGCCATCGAAACCGATTTGGCTCATCGGGGTTGGGCTTGAGAACGTGCCGACGTAGTCAGCGTTGGTGCTGCCACCAATCACATGCCGCCAGAGCCGGTGGTTTGCGCTCGTCCCAGTAGTGAAGGCTGTGTAGTAGAGGAATACGCCGTCCGTCGTGAAATCGCCGACGTTCGTGAACGTATCGTTGGCGTTCATTTGGTCGGTCTCGCACATCCCCATTGAGCAGGTTCCGCCGAGACAGCTACGGCCACAGGCACCGCAGTTGCTGGGGTCGCTCATTGTGTTTGCCGTACAGACGAACGCATCAGGCATTGCGTCTGGGTGTGCATCAGCGCTCAACGAGGAGTCAGATGACGTAGATGCGTCTGGATCGTTTGTGCTTGCGTCATGGGATGCGCCGCAGCCCGCAAAGACCAGGAAACACGCCAGGAAATGCTTCATGGTCGAACTATATAGGTCTTGACCGCGATTGTCAAGGTAAATCGGTTTTCAATGCTTGGGAAACGTTGACATTGACCTGCGGCAGAGAGAGATCCGCTCTGATGGAAACCGATTACCTGATCTCTGAACTGATCTCCGAGTCGTACAACACCGCTGTCGAGAAGGGCTGGTGGGAAGGCGGCGCCGAACGAGAGGTTGGCACTGCTCTCATGTTGATGGTCACAGAGCTGGCCGAAGCAATGGAGGAACACCGCAACGGTCACGCACTCGACGAGATTTGGCACCAACCTGATGGTCACCCGAAAGCCGGCAAGCCGGAAGGCGTTCCGGTCGAGCTGGCTGACGTCATCATTCGGATTTGCGATCTTGCTGGTCACCACAAGATCCCACTGAATCGCGCCCTACGCGAGAAGTTGGCCTACAACAAGACCAGACCCTACCGGCATGGCAACAAGAAGGCCTGATCGCCCATGCTAATATCCGGCGCATGTCAGGGGATTCTCCCAAAAAGCGCCACGACGAGATTCAGGCGGAGTTGAACCGCCAGGCCCTTGTCGAGATCGGCAAGCGTTTGGCGGAACTTGAGAAGAAGATCTGGGATCTGGAGTCCGAGCTGAAGGATTTGAAGTACGCCAGTGACAAGCTTCTTGGAACTGCCAAGAGGCTGCAGGGGATCACGGCTCCGGTTGTTGAGCGTATCAAGTCGAAGAAGAAGCAGGACCCTCGTCAGGATTGACATTGGGGAGGTCGCGCGAGACCGTGCGTCCGATGTCACCTGAGCTAGAGGCCGCACTGGCAGACGACGATATTCGTCTCGCTCTCAAGCGTCTCTATACATACCAACGTCTTCGTGAGCTGAACGCTCCACTGCCGATCATCGAGAAGGCCTCAGGCTTGCTCGACGAATCAAAGAAGAAGTTGGGTCGAAGCTTCGGGGTGTTCATGCCCGTGGTTTACGACGAGTACAAACAGATCGAAGACGCCAACATTCAGAGCGAGGAATAATGTCTTCCAAACTTTACAGCGGGGAAGGCACCAAGCCGTGTTCTGCGCAGGTCCAGTACAACGACAGATCTGGGCCATGTAAACACGAAGCGAAATATCCAGACGCAGACGGCGTGCGCTGGTGGTGCGGGATTCACAATCCAGAAAGGAACAAAGCGCGACCTCGTCTTGCCGAGCCAGCCGAGCTACGAGCCGTTGTCGACAAGGACGTCCTGCTAGGAATCAAGCAGGACGATCCAGAAGAGAAGAAGGAAATGCTCGATGCTCTGACGGAAGCCAAGGCTGTGCTTCTAGAGTTGTCGGCAATTAACGATGCTGGCTGGCCACCGAATACGCCGATCGAGAAGTATCGAATCATGATGGCGCACATGGCCGGTCGCGCAGCGGAGGTCGCCAAGAAGCTACACGAGCAGATTGTTCGTTTTTCATCTTGACGACACCTCTACCCATGGGTATCGTGATTTCGTGAATTCCGCACCCCTTGGGGTTTTGGGTCTTCACACTAGCCTCGCCGCACCTTCGGGTTTTGGGCCCTGCTAGACGGACATCACGAATCGACTTTTGTTTTGGGGAGTTGCGTCCAACTTCCGCACTTAGGTCAACGGATGAACTCGTCGCAGGGTTAAACCACGCACAAGGAAGCGGCGCGTTCGCAACAAGGAACGGAAACACAGGCTATGAAGATCACAACCAATTTCACCTTCGATAAGGTGGATTTCAGCAAAGAAAACGACATCCACGCGGTCATCACGCTCAAGGCGCCGAAGATCGAGTGGGAGAAGAAGCGTTCGCCCATCTGCATCATTCCAGTCATCGACACCAGTTCGTCGATGGCGGGCGACAAGATTGAGTACGCAAAGCAGAGCGTGCTCAAGCTCATTGACCACCTGGCGCCAGGGGACTACTGCGGGCTCGTAGCATTCGACTCGCAGATCCATGCGCTGTCTGAGCCACGTGAGCTGTCTCAAGGCAGCCGGGACAAGCTCAAGGCGGCAGTCGGTCAGCTGCGCTCGCAGGGCTGCACGAACTTCTCTGGAGGCATGCGTCAGGCCCTGGAGTGGATCAATAAGGTCGATGTCGGCAGCAACATGATTCTTCGCGTGATCATGTTCACCGACGGTCAGGCCAACGAGGGCGAAGCCAAGGGCAGGGATCTCATCCCGCTCTGCAAGAAGCTCTTGGGCAAGGCCACGCTCAGCACGTTCGGCTACGGCACGGACTGCGATCAGGAGCTGTTGGCTGACCTCGCTCGTGAGGCGAACGGAAACTATGCCTTCATCCGAAACCCGGACGATGCGCTAACGGCCTTCGCCAAGGAGCTGGGAGGCCTGCTGTCCAGGTATGCCCAGGACATCGTGATCGAAGTTGCTCCCGTGGGTAACCACAAAATTGAGGAAGTCCTCTCGGACGTCGAAGTCGAGGAGGATGGAGACAAGGTAAAGATCAAGATTCCCGAGATGTTGTCCGAGGAGGAGCGGCACATCGTGATGGCCGTAAAAACCTCCGTCCAGACCAAGGTTCTGCCCCGCGAGCTGAACGTTCTGGACGTCAGGGTGACCTACGACGAGGTGTCCGGCGGTGACAAGAAGCACTCCGAGCAGGACATCAAGGGCAAGCTGTCGTTCGTTGATGCGAGCGACGTGCAGAAGGATCCGACCAAGGAAGTCATGGCGATTGTCGGAATCGCTCTGACTGTTCAGGCGCAGATCAAAGCCGAGGAATTGGCCAAGCAGGGCAATTTCCAGGCTGCGAATGCAGCGATGCTGTCGAATGCGATGGTGATGGATTCGTTCAGTCTGCACAACCACGCAACAGCATCTCGCGGAATGTCTGCCAGCTACGGCAGTCATGCGAGCTATTCCGCATCGGCCGGCGAACGCTACAGCTTGAAGCGTGGACTCACGCGTAGTGCTGGAACCGTCGACAACCAATCCGAGGGAATCTTGGCGTCGGTTGGTTTGTGTTCGTCCAACTCTGGTATGGACGCTGCCGTTCAGGCGTTCACTGGTGGATCGCCAGGCGTTGGAGTTACGTCCGGCGGCGGTTCCTTTGGCGGCAACATCGTGGCCGGAAGCTTTGTGGTTCCGCCGCAGCCTGTAGCTCCGGCTCCTGCGCCGGCACCAAAGAAGCCAACGCCGAAGAAGTCGGCAGCAAAGAAGCGCAGCAAGCGCTGGTAATCTGCAGTTGATAATGCCCCCGACATGTGCTGAAACACGGTTCATGTCGGGGGCATTGTATTTTCTGTTGTCCAGAGATCACTCCGTAATGGAAGTGTTCGAGGATATCTCTGTGGCTCGGGACGCGCTTCACGCCAGCTTGTCAGGTCAGTACGTGGCCAGGCAGGACGGAATCGTGATCGCGTACATGTCTCGTGAGGGACAGACCTGGAAACCGATTTCCAAGGTTCCACCAGAGGCGAGAGCTATATTCGCCAGACACATCGAACAACGAGCTACAGCAGAGACATCTGTTGCTCTTCAGGCAGTCTGAAGTCGAGCGGCTTGAACGCCTTGCGCACCTTGATGGGTGTGTTGTCGAGAACCTCGATGGAACCGCGCGAGCGTTTGCGCAGTTCGGGTTCCATCCAAACGAACCAGGCGTACTCGATGCTGTCGGTGCCCTCGCCATCGAAGCTTGGTCGCTCCGGGATGACGTAAAGATCCGGCATCATCTCCTTGAAAAACGGCGTGCGCTCAGCGCTGCCCATATAGTTGAGCCGTAGGAGCATCGCCACGTAGTCAGCCAGCTCCAGGCTCTTCTGGATGATCGGCATCGCCAACGAGAACGGTGGGTTCGAGACAATCACATCGAAGCGGCCGGCGGTCTTGAAATCCCAGCCTAGGAAATTGCTGATGACGACCTGGTTGGCCACTTTGCGCAGGCCAGGCTCGCAGGCGGGTCGGATCTCATTGGCGTGCCAGTAGAGGAACTGGCGCTTCTCGTTGACGGCGTGGATGATGTCGCCGTTTCCAGCGCATGGCTCCAACCATTTGCCCTTGGGCAGGAACGTAGCGCGCTCGATGAACCGATGAACGCACCAGCCAGGGGTCGGGTAGTACTCGCTGTCGCCATCGGCGACATCTTTCTTCTTGCGACCCTTCGAACTCACTGAGTCGTGAGTATCGCGGGAGATCTCATTTGTCTAGATGCGGCTTCGGTCTGGCTTGATCCGAACGGGCTCTTTGGTCTCGTCGCACGGGTGGTGGCCGTTGACGGCGAAGTACCGATCGCGCTTCCACAGCTTGCCGTTGACCCAGAAGCCCCATCGACGCTCCACGGGACCAGTGATCAGAAGCGTCCACGTGCCTGGCCTGAGAATCTTCACCGTGTGCTGATGGGAAGCCCCACGGAAGCGAATCGATCCCGGGGTCAGGATGTCCTCGCCGGTAGGTGAAACGTCGGCGTACGAGCCAGCCAGGACGCACGTGAGGAACCACCAGGCGTGGTCGTGGAACGCACGCCTGTCATCGGACGCCTGCCAACGGTGAAGCCGAATGGCGAAGGCTCCAAAGTCGACCACCCAGCGACGCATGTACGGGCATTCGGGAAGCCCGATTGGCTCGCTCCATGAGATCTTGGGGAAATGAAAGTCAGAGCGGCGAGGACTTGAACCTGCGACCCCCGGTTTACGTTTATACCGGTGCTCTACCCCTGAGCTACGCTCCGTTGATTTGGTCAGAAGGGAAGGGCTCGAACCTCCAACCTCCGGCATGTTAAATACCCTCTCCGCTCTGGGAACGTTACTCCAGAACCTTGAGAGCCCATCGGCCGCTCGTCCCAGCAAAGAACTTGCAATATTCTTCACTGAGCTTCCTGGCTTCCGAACCGGCGCGCTACCATTGCGCCACCTTCCGATGAAAGGAACCTGTTCATGATGAACTGCACTGTCAAGGCGTCTCGTCTTCAGGCTCCAGTTCGCTCAAAACCTCGGCGAGCTTCCGCAGGCTGAAGCGACGAGATTCAACGGGGTGATTGCGGATGGTCCCGGGCCCTTCGTGCTCGTGAAAATGATAGTCGAGCATTTCTGCGAGCGAGCCAGGCGGGGCCATGTTGCAGTGCTCGGAAACGATGTGAGCCCACAACTCCAACCGCTCCTCGTACTCTTCGGCATCGTACGTCATGACCACTGTGGCGGCGGCGTTCTTCCCGACTTCTACAAGATTCGCTTCGGGCAGGGTGATGCCATGCGAAGCCAGGGCAACCTTTGCGGAATGCGTGATGAGCCTGGGCAGCTCGTCCATGTCGAGCTTCAGGGTGATGAAGCGGGCCATTAGCCTTCCTCTTCCGCGCGCTTCCACCAGTTGATGTATTGCGCAGCCGTGTACTTGCCATCCTTGATGGTGGCTTCGTCGGTCTTCTTGCAGTCGAATTTTGATACGACGTGGGTGACTTTGAGTCCCTTGAACCACATCCGAATCTGCTCAGAGGATTGGCACACTGTTTCCCCAGGAGCGCAGCCCTTGGGGAGCACGCGGCGCCGCCCATGCTTTGTCTCTAGCTCGAACCTGTAGTCGTTGTCGGCATCGCTCCAGGAGACGAAGATGGACTTCGGCTGACGACGCAGCAGCTCTTTGTCGATTCTGCCGATTTCGCCACCCCAGATCGTCGGGTAGAGAGACCCCATCGCACGCCGGCAGCATTCGACCAGCTTCGCTCGCCGTGCCTTCAATTCGGGCACAGACGCGGTTCGGAATTCGTTGCTCACTTGCGCCCCGTATTGTCCGTGCCGTCACGACGGATGACGCACTCAGCGACCTTACCGATGAGACCATCCTCCGTGGTGACCTCGGCGATATGGCTGCCAGCGTCGTCGACAATCATGACGGATACACCTGGGCCCAGCCGAGACGGAACGACGATGGTGATGCGCTCGCCCATTTCTGCGACGATTTTCATGCTCTATCTACAATCGAGCGAGATGGAATTTCAGATTAGTCTTCGAACCAGTTCTCGCAGTTCGCCTTGAGCGCCAGGCGAGCACCCAGCGTGCAGATGCCGTCGTAGTACGCCTCGGACAGATGATTGTCGCCGCCCGGCATTGCATGCGCGAACTCGTGGAGCCCGAGCGCAATGACCTGTTCGTCGATGCCATTCTCGAAGAACTTCGCACCGAGATTGCCCCGGTTGAGCGTGAGCGTGTTGGTGAGGTTGTTCCAGCTTGCGACGTTGCTCACCATGGACTCGTGGATCATCCGAACGGTGACCTTGAACCCGAGCAGCTTGGTTCCCCAATGCTGATACCAGCGCACGACCAGTTCCTGGCCCTTGGTTTCCGGCTCCACGGTCTTGCAGGAGATGAACGCCTCCGGCCTGGTCGGGAACAGCCGTCCTGCGCCCTGAACGAGGCTGGCGCCCCTAAGCTTGTCCCAGGCTTCGCCGGGCAGCGCGCCGCCGTACAGGATGCGCTTGCCATTGGCGATGGCCTTGTTGTTGGCTTCCTTGTCGTGCGGGTCGAAGGAGACGATGTTCTCGATCTTCTCGTCCGTCCGCTTCTCGACGATGTCCTTCACGGTGTCCACTGACACCAGCTTGTTGCCGAGGCCGTCGGAAACCCACGGCTTCGCGGCCTCCTCTTTGGATAGGAGGTGCTTGGTCTCGTTCAGACACAGCGTGCGCAGATTCGTCAGATACGACGGCGGGACGTTGTCCCGGTCCATAGAGACAGGCACGCGCTGCTTGACCAGGTAGTGGAACCTGTCGCCGGTATCCACGACAGGAACGCCCAGCTCGTAGATGTGAGCCGTCTCGTCGGCGAGCGTCTCGTAAACCTCCACAGTGGTCTTGCGGGGGTTGCGCTTGAGCACGCCGGTTTCATCCGCCCACTCAGTGAGCAGCGTTGCCGAGAACGTGGTCACAAGCTTGTGCGGCTTGAGCGGTTCGCCGTTGAACGTCACGGTGCAGCCGGCGGGCGCGATGAGCATCGCAATGCCGACGACGAATTCCTTGTACTCATCACGGGTCATCTTGACCATGCCCCAGAACTGCGAGCCCTTCTCGCGCTTTCCTTTGAGCGTGGTCCTGCCCCGACTGTCGAACGCAACGCCGCCTGTGGTCGTCTCGATCGATGCTTCCTCGCAGGCAGCGATCACCAGCTTCTCGCCGATGTCGAACTTGCCTGCCTTGTCGGGGTCGCCCTTCTTGTAGCTTCGCTTGAACAGGGTGTACGCATCCCGGAGGTCTCGAAAGCCTTCCGGCACGTCGTCGGTGACGGTGATTTCGACCAACGGCCGATTGGGAACCGGGTCCGCCGTGATGGTGATCAGCTTGGCGCCCTCATCGACGCAGTTCTGGAACAGCTCCCAGGCCACGAACGCCTTGTTGCGACGGGCAACGGTTTCTGCCAGGCCGCCAACATCAACATCGAACCACGGGACTTTGTTCGCCATGTCCCTATCTACAAGTCGCGAGTCTCCGGCTTTCATGAAAAAGTTCTCGGGCTCGATTGTAGTTAGGGCATGACGACGGTTTACATCGTGCTCGGAACGACCGGCGAGTATGCCGATCGAGAGCAGTGGAACGTCTGTTTCAAGGAGACCGAAGAGGAAGCACGCAAGGTTCGTGACCTGTGTCAGAAGCAGGCTGATGAATACTGCCTCTGGAAGAAGAGGCGGCCGAGCAAGTCGTTCATGCGGCGCCTGTCTCGATACGAGGACGAGGAGTACAGGGCGGAGGAGATGGGGAAGCGGGCGGCGATGTTCGACAAGTTCTTCTCGTGCGACTACACGGGCACGAGGTACTACGTGCAGTCGCTGTCGACAGATCCGGCTGACGATCCGTTGTGGC
>Ga0307473_10000042_pt1 | contig 26051 bp, 24 predicted proteins | sample atmos_gasesAM5C__FD_203744 | JGI IMG/M metagenome (GOLD analysis project Ga0307473, IMG submission 203744) | Hardwood forest soil microbial communities from Morgan-Monroe State Forest, Indiana, United States - atmos_gasesAM5C_515 | ecosystem: Environmental > Terrestrial > Soil > Temperate...
GAGTCACCGCAGAGGCGCCGAGGTACGCAGAGAGGATGAAAGCAAGAAAGGCTGTTTTTTTTTGCGGTTAGAAAAACGTGATGTTCTGCGTTTTGAGGGACTTAGTTCAAATATTGAATTGGTGACTGTTGCGGTTAGATTCTGGATGCTAGGGGCTGGAGGCTTGAGGCTGGACAAGGCGCAGGCTACCAAGGAGTGCCCTTGGGGCCGAGTCCCTGCCGTCAGTGTGGTCTGCGTCATCATATGAAAACGAGGCACGGTAGCACGGAGCGGGGCTCGGGGTCATTAACGGCGCGTGTAAAAAGGGTACAGCTGTACTAAATCAATCAGAAGGGCAAGGACAGGCGGCGAGGGAACCCGCAGATCTCAAATTTGAAATTTCACTGGGTGCCGGTAGGCGGTATCACACGAACGAAAGCGAAGGCACGCGCGAGTGAGACAGCGCGTAAGGTGAGCGCGATGCGCTGTCAGCGGAGGCGGAACTCGCCCCGAGACTCCATTCGGGACGCAGACGACGCGCCGTCGCCGAAGAATTCGAGGAGGGCGAAGTCACCGGCGGAGAAGTTGCGCAAGCGAGGCAGCGCAAGCAGAAGAAATGCGGTGCCCGCTTCGGTGTTGGTGAGGACAAATCCCCGCCCTACAAAGATGGAAGAGGAGTCGCGGCAGCGTAGTAAAAATTCAGGCGAACTTTCGGATGCGCGTTCGGCCGAGCCCGGTTCCTGGGTGATGAATGGCGGTTCTCCGGCTTCGGCGCGGGGAGCGGATCAAGACCTCGGCGGGAATGCCGAATTTGTCGTGGAGAATGCGAATCATGCTGAGGGACAGCGGTCTCTTGCCGTGCATGATCTCGTAAACGCGCGTGCGCTGGCCAATGACACCGACCAAAGCGCGAGTGTCTTTGCACAGCTGCTCCAAGCGAAACCTGATTGCGTCGATGGGACCCGGGAAATCCATGGGGTAGTGCTCGCGCTCGTATGGCTCGATGAGTGTGGTGAGGATATCCAACTCGTCGCTTCCGGCGGAGCCTTTCGGGGAATCCCACAACGTTTCGAGCCGGCGCAGCGCGCGCTCGTAATCTGCCTCGCTTCGAATTGGTTTAATTTCCATATTTCACCGTCTTGACGTCAATTTTGTCATAGTCCGCGTGGGTTCCAAAGCCGGGATGAAATACACAAGCGTCCCGCCCCTTCAAGAATTGAAGGGGCGGGACGCTGTGACAAATCGAAGCGGTCTCAGTGGGGAGCCTCCTCCCGCTTGAGACTATTCTCCGATGGGCTTGGGGTTATCCGTTAGCTGGGCGCGGGGAAGCCTGTTCCAGCAACGCGATGAGCCTGTCCGCGGCCGCGGGAGCTTCCGGTCCAGGGCCGAGGACGATCTCGCGAGCCTTGATTCGCTGGCCGTAGAGGTCCTCATTGGCGCCGTTATCGGGACGCAGCGTGGAGCCATCGAGAGAGACTCCGGCGAAAATGCCGCGAGCACGGGAGTAGGTCAAGATTTCAGCGCGCAGGTAAACATCGGTGTCGGCTTGCGCGTCGCGGCCCACGGGCCCGGCCACGGCCGCGACATCGCCGCCCAGCTTCACTTTGCTCTTTAGCAGGCTTGTCGCTCCGCGCTCATTCATGATCAGGAAGACGAAGTCGGTGGCTTCCGCTCCGGCCTGAAGGCCGAAACTTGCGCCCTCGACTGCCATCATTGACGGCGCGCCCCATGGGCCCGTGAAATCTTCGCCGGTGCGGCAGACCATGGCGCCACGGCCATAGCTGGCACCAACGATAAAGGCCGCTTTGCGGACCGAGGGGACGACCACGACACACTTCGTCCTATCCAGGGTGTGATGAGGGATGGTGTCAGGCATGTTGAGGATTTCACTCATCACTGCTCCTGCGTCTTGCAAACGTTCCTGCTGCTTCCTGGCTTCCCTGGATTCGGCTGAAGCCGTAGAAACAATCAAGAACATGGCGAGCAGAAAGCTGTCGATGATTTTCATTTTATTGTCCTCCTTGGGTCTAATTCTGAATTGAGGATTTAGAGGCTGGACCTTCGGGCGGTGGCAATATGGTGGCTCCCCTCGTGCCTCGGGGCAAGTAGGATGCCGGCCTGGGACCAAGCCATGCGCGCAGCGGCTGCGAGTTTGGCTCGGACAGCATCAGTTGAGGCATAACTAGCCACCACGTAGGGCGAAAAAAGACGAGCGCCTTTATAAAGGAAGTGGGCGATGACGATACCTGCAACCGCGCAAAGTAGAAGCGCGAGATAGCCAACGATAAAAATCAGCAAAGCGGCAACCGCCTGGACCAAAGCTCCGATCGTCGAAGAAATAAACATGGCGGCCTCCTGGGGTCTCGCGTCCTTGCGTTTCAAGATCAAACGCACTCGAAGTGCGATAGTGCGTCAGCGGCCTTCTCGAGCTCCACAAGCACTTTTTCGGCCTCAAGCCACAACGCTTCTCTATTTGCACCTTCGGAGTATTTGGCCACTCGAACTAACCACCGCAATCTCGCTTCCTTCACAAGCAGCGCTTCCAATTCCGCGTCGATCGGATCGCCGTCTTTCCATAAGCCAGGAAAAACGGACTCAGCCAGCGCGTTAACCTGCCTCGTAACGTCCTCCGATCGAGACTCGATCCGGTTTTCAAATAGTCGTCGCTCTTCGATTCGTCCGGCTTCTTTGGCGAGCAAGCTGGAGGTGGAATTCGTGATGAAAGATAGCATGTTCATCGGTGGGCTCCTTTGCGAACCGCTAGACCCTGAAACTACTCGTGCCTCCTGCAGACCGCTCATCCTGCGGGATGTCAGCAACCTATTGCATTCCCGCGCTAGCGAGGGCAAGAGGGCTGCCACAGTCAAACAATTTTGCGGAAGAGCTTTGTATCGCTAGGTTTAGTGTTCGCTCCCTAAGGTAAATGCCGGACTGTGGCGAGGTACTAGTCCTGGAAGATTGTGCTCGCCGCGCCCAGATTGTTCCGCTGGTTAGAGAGAAGGGGAAGGCGGGGAAAAGTTGCTTGACAAGCGATGCTTTAAATGTACAATTAAAGTATGGAACGTACATTAGGAGAAGATGATGGCAAGGGTCTCCGTGGCGGTGAAAAAAGTGACGGCCAGCGATTTTCGGCAGAGCCTTAAGGATTACCTGAAGGCGGCGCAAGCCAATACGGTGATCCTGGTGGAGAATCGCCGCCAACCTGCCAAGTACCTGGTGGACAAGGAATTCCTGGATTCTCTGGTGAAGGAGCGCGACTCGATTCTGGCCACTCTGGAGATTTTGGCCGACCGCGAACTCGCCGACCGGCTGCTGAAGCTTTCCAAGACCGTCGATGACGACGTTCGCGCCGGGCGATTGCTGAAGACCGCAGACGTTTTCGGGGAATGAGCAAGAAACGAAAGCAGACCCCTCCTCCGTCCGCGGAGCAGCCCTCGTCGCGGCCTTCCTTTGAACTGAGATACACGGCAGACGCCGCCAAGGACATCCACGGCCTCGATGGGAGCGTGCGGAAGCAACTCCGCAAAGTGCTGGAAAAGAAGCTGGCCATCGATCCCGAAGGATACGGCTTGCCGCTGCGGGGTCCGCTCGCGACCTATTGGAAACACGAGTTCGGAAACCACCGCATCGTGTACCGGATTTACCGGGAGCAAGGCGTAGTGGTGATCTGCGCGGTAGGGGTGCGGAAGCAGGGCGACGCGGAAGACATCTACCGGCAACTCGAGTCGGTGGCGCAAACGGGCCGCCTCGCCGAGCAGCTAGCTTCCGTCCTTAAGAATCTGCTGCCGGAGAAAAAATGAGAGGCGACCGGCAAGATTATGCCCGCGGCGGCTAGATTGTTCCCGCGCTTTGGCCGTCGAGAAACCTTATGTGAATCAGCTGAGGCGGTAATCACCGCCGCCGAGGAAATCGACGAGGCCGAGATCACGCAAAACCTGGAGTTGCTGGCGAATCTTGTCGCGCACGTGGCGGTTGTCGGGGTGCAGCTTCGAGAGCTTCTCTTCAGATCTATACACGTCGGCCAAGTCCAATTCGTTCTTGTCGAGGGAACGAATGGCATTCAGCACATCGAGTGTCCATCCACGCTGGTCCGTTTTGAGTTTTTCGAGTGGGCGGATGCGGGCGTATTGCTGGCGAACCTGTTTCTGCGGCAGCGCAACACCATCCACAATAATAGGAATCCTCGCGTCGGGCGGAATTGCACCAAGCAGAATATTGCAACCAACCCACCCCGCGCGTCGCGCAGTTGGACTGAGAGGTCTTCTCTTTTCGATGGCTGATAGCGGAAAGGCGAAGCTCGGAATGAGAATCAGGTTTGCGACCGCCCATGCGGAAGATTCATAGTGGAGTGCGAGTAGATTCGGGGTCCGGTTCTCTCGGATTGCGCGAACCATTGCGCTGTGCGCGGCGTCAACGATTCGGGCAGAAAATGTGTGAGATTGCGCTTTCAACTGGAAAGGTGCACCACAATTGGGACAATCAAAATCCACGGCGGGCATGCTAGCGCGTGACTGGTCTAGGTGTGGAGATTGGCAGTTGGGGCAGTACAGATTGCGTCGCGCCCAAGCCTCGGTGGCGACACGCGAGCGCTGCGCGTTGCTTTTGTAGCTTGCGAGTCCTTTGTCAGACAAAGCAATCTGCACGTCTGCATTAGATCATTTTCCCTGTGCGAGATAAATCTCGGTTTCTGTTTTGATCACGAAGAGAATTTCAACTGCTGACGCCTTGCTGTCCTGAAATTTCGCCCAAGCTTCTTCCATTTCGGCTGCTGAAACTGTGAACACAACATCGCGGTCCTTTGAGCCAACGAAGTGGTAGTTGCGATCGCGGCGGACTAGACGAGTTAGGATGGCGTCACTCACGCGCCGATTTTCAGGCGATCTGGATCGATCCACAGGATCGCGGCGCGGATCAAGATCAATCTGGATACAAATCGCAGAAGAGCAGACCTGTACCAAATCGGAACAAAGGCGAACGAGCATCAACTGAATCCAGGCTTGGTCGAAGTCGATGCCTACTACTTGGCGCGAGAGGCGCAGGGCGGCGACGGCGCAGTGCCGCTGCCGAGGAAGGGGTCGAGGACGAGGTCGCCTTCGGATGAGGAGGCAAGGAGCATGCGTTCGAGGAGGGCGACGGGCTTTTGCGTGGGATGCTTGCCGAATTTTTTCTCCCAGGACTCGGGAGGAGGGATGGTCCAGACGGACTTCATTTGTTTTCCGCCGGCGATTTCCTTCATTTGCTGGTAGTGGAAGGTGTGGCGGCTCTTTTTGTTTTTGGCGGCCCAGATGATGGTTTCGGTGGCATGGGTGAAATATCGGCAGGAGAGGTTGGGCGGCGGGTTGGGCTTGACCCAGGAGATGTCGTTCAAGAGCTTGAATTCGAGCTGCTGCATGGCGAAGCCGACGGAATGGATGACGTGGTTAGTGCCGCTGACCCAGATGGCGCCGTTGGGCTTCAGGACGCGCTGGCAGGCGGCGAGCCAGGCGTGGTTGAATTCGTGATTGGCGTCGGCGCCGCGGGAACGGCCCCAATCGCCTTTGTTGACGCTGACCATGCGGCCGGCGTGGCAGGTGATGCCGTTGTTGGAGAGGAAGTAGGGTGGGTCGGCGAAGATGAGGTCGAAAGTGTTTTCGGGCAGTGCGGCGAGGATATCGAGGCAGTCGCCCTGGTAGATGCGGATGTGGTGTTTGTCGTCGAGGAAGACGGGGGATGGCAAGCTACGCGCGGCGTCAGCGTCGTGCCAGGAAGGATTTGAAATAGGGCTGGATTTGGGCACGGTGGCGGATTTGTTGATCAATGGGAATAGTTAATCGAATGGTGAATGGTGTCAAGCGGAGGAAGGGATGAGGGGCGAGGCACACCGCCGAGACGCCAAGAGCGCGGAGGAAGAGGAGGAGAGATACAAGGGCGACAGCAGATCCCACCGAGGCATGAACGCCGCCGCGTTCGGGATGACAGCGTGAGGGAAGAGAGCCGGCAAGATGCCGACGGTAAAAAGGCGAGGAGGGGTATAGCGGCAGGAGTTACTTCATGTCGCGCCAGTTGGGGCCGACTTTGGTGTCGACGAGGAGGGGGACGCGGAGGGCGTGGACGCGTTCCATGACTTCTTTCACGAGCTTGGTGAGGCGGGGGATTTCTTTTTGCGGGCCTTCGAAGAGCAATTCGTCGTGGACTTGCAGGATCATTTTCGATTCGTAACCGGCGGCGAGGCGGCGGTCGAGCTCGATCATGGCGAGCTTGATAAGATCGGCGGCGGCGCCCTGCATGGGCGTGTTCATGGCGGTGCGCTCGGCGAAGCTGCGCAGGTTCGGCTGCGGAGAACTGATTTCCGGAATCGGGCGGACGCGGCCGAAGAGCGTTTTCGTGAAGCCGGTGCGGCGCGTCTCGCCGATCTGGCGGTCGAGATAATCTTTCACGCCGCGGTAGCGGTCGAAATAGGCGGCGATGAATTTTGCGGCTTCTTTCTGCTCGATGCCAAGCTGCTGCGCGAGGCCGAAGGCGGAGAGGCCGTAGATGACGCCGAAATTGATTACCTTTGCGACGCGGCGGTGCTCGGGCGTCTGCGCGAAGGGCGCCACGCCGAAAACTTCCTGGGCGGTGCGCGAGTGGATGTCTTCGCCGTGACGGAATGCTTCCGTGAGGACGGGATCTTCCGAGAGATGCGCGAGGATGCGCAATTCGATTTGCGAGTAATCGGCGGACAGAAGTTGTTCGCCGGGCGGGGCAACGAAGGCGGCGCGGATTTCGCGGCCCAGCTCCGAGCGCACGGGAATATTCTGCAAATTCGGATTCGATGAGCTGAGGCGGCCGGTGGCCGTGCCGGTTTGGCTGAAGCGGGTGTGCAAGCGGCCGGACACGGGATGAATGAGCCGCGGGAGGACATCCGCGTAGGTGGATTTCAGTTTGGTGAGTTCGCGGTAGTCGAGAACTTTTTTCGGCAGCTCGTGGATGAGCGCGAGTTCCTCGAGCACGTCGGCGGCGGTGGAACGCGCTTTGGCGCCGCCCCGACGTTGCCGAGGCGGCTGCAAATTCAATCGGTCGAAGAGAACTTCGGCGAGTTGCAGCGGTGAGTTGGGATTGAATTCGAAGCCGGCGAGCTTGTAGATGCTTTTCTCGAGCGCGGTGATTTCGTGCTGCATCTTCGCGGAAATTTTGTCGAGCTCATTGGGGTCCACGCGGACGCCGGCGGCTTCCATGCGCGCAAGCACGGGCGCGAGCGGGAGATCGATGGTCTCGTAAATTTTTACGAGGCCCTGTTTTTCGATTTCGGCGCGCAGCACAGGCGCGAGGCGCAGCAGAAAATCGGCGCGTTCACCGGGCGCGCCCGAAAGAGTGCGATTCAAATGGCGCAGGACGACTTCGGCGAACGCGTGATTTGAAGTGGTGGGCCGCAGCAAATAGGAATAGAGCATGGTGGCGTGGCGAATTCCGGCTACGGCTTTTGCTTCGCCTGCGGAATCGGGCGCGGCGAGGAGATGAAAAAGTTTTGGATCGTGAACCACTTTTGGCTGGGCGGAGTTTGCGAGCCAGTCTTTCATCGCGGCGAGCGACTTGTTCTCGACGTCGTTTGCGGAGGTGCGCGCGGCGGAAGGCTTGGTTGAAACTTCGACGCTGAGGACGTGCGTGCCGAATCCTTTTTCGTCCGGGTCTTGCGCATCGAGCGCGAGCCACGCGGCGACTTCCTGGCCGCGAGGAATTTTCTTGAGGAGCTCACGGAGATCGGCGGGCAAGTCGAGCGCGGCGTAGTCGATCTTTTCGCCGCTGTCGCCTGCGGCGGGCGCGAGATCGCGGAGGAGCGAAGTGAAGCCGAGCTCGGCGTAGAGCTCGCGCAGCGCAGTGAGGTCGGGCTCGTCCATTTTGAGCGCGTCGAGAACGAGGGGAACGGGCGCGTCGGTGGGAATCGTCGCGAGCTGTTTGCTCAACTTGACGAACTCGGCGTTTTTCTCGAGCGCCTCGCGATAGCTCGCGCGCTTCACTTCCCCGGCGTGCTTGAGAGTTTCTTCAGCGCTGCCGTATTGCTGGATCAATTGGCGCGCGCCGACTTCGCCGATGCCAGCTTTGCGGCGCTCGCCGGGAGCGGGCTTTTCGTTGGGGTCGCGCGCGCCCGGAATATTGTCGATCGAGTCGCCCATCAAGGCCATGACGTCGGGAACTTTTTTCGGGGGGACACCCATGAGCTCTTCGACTTTTTTCTCGTCGATGACGAGATCGGCCTTAGCGGGATTGAGTATGCGGACGTGAGGCGTGACGAGCTGCATCAGGTCTTTGTCGCTGGTGACGATGATGACTTCGAGATTCTTCTTGGTGGCCTGGCGCGCTAGCGAGCCGATGACATCGTCCGCTTCGTATCCGGGGTATTCGAGGATGGGCAGGCGCATGGCTTCGCAATAGCGGCGAACGTAGGGGAGTTGGAGGACGAGGTCTTCGGGGAACGGCGGGCGCTGGGCTTTGTAGGCGGCGAAGAGCTTGTCGCGGAAAGTGGGCGCGGCGACGTCGAACGCGACACCAAGATAGTCCGGGTGCCAGTCCTTGACGAGCTTGCGGATCATGTTGGAGAAGAGGTAGGGCACGTTGGTGGGAACGCCAGAAGCGCTGCGGAGGCGCATGGGCATGGGCGCGTAGAAGGCGCGGAAGATGTAGCCCATGGCGTCGATGAGGAAGAGGCGCTTTGGTTGGGATGCAGGCATTGGATAGGCGCGCCGACGGGCGGCGTACAAGTTGCCGAGTATAACAGACGAGGGGCGGGGGCTTGCGGCGCGGGTAGCACCGGCGGGAATGGGTGGGATGGCGCGCTATTGATAGGAGGAGACGCGAGGCAAACTGCCTACTTGACTCAGTATCGCGGTGCGGCATATAGCTATACGTGATTTTGGGGGTGTGGGGTGGCGCTGGGGGCGTCGTCCACGGGGTTTATGGGTTCCATCGGCAGATGCGATGGGAAGAGTGTGCCTGCCCGGTGTTATAAGCGATCACAGGAGAGGACCATGGAACGATCTCGACAGTGGGGAATACGTGGAGCAGTCGTGTGCGCTGTGGTGCTCGCAATGGCGCTGGGGGCGACGAGCGCGTCGGCGCAAACGTTTCGCGGATCGATTCTGGGCACGGTGACGGACACGAGCGGAGCGTCCGTGGCCGGCGCGAAGGTGACTGTCCGCAACGTGGACAGGGGCGTGGACCGCACGACGGAGACGACGACGGATGGCGGCTATCTGGTGCCGGAATTGCCCATCGGAACGTACGACGTGACGATCGAAAAGAGCGGATTTCAGAAGTCGGTGACGACGGGGGTGAGAGTAGATGTTTCGGTTGAGCGGCGTGTGGATGCGGTGCTGAAGGCCGGCGCAGTATCAGAGCGTGTCGTGGTCTCCGCCGAATCGCTGCCGCAGGTGGAGACGACGAGCAACACACTAGGCGGTACGTTTGAGAGCAAGCAAGTAGAGGACCTGCCGATCAATGGGCGCGACTACACAAGACTTCTCATCATGGTTCCCGGAGCGGCGGGCGAACCCAATGGTGCCGGCGATTCGCCGGGCTCATTCGGTCTTTTCAGCGTGAACGGAAGCCGCGGCCGCGCGGACAACTTCTTGCTCGACGGCACGGACATGAACGACGGTTACCGGAACGATCCAGCCATCAATCAGGGCGGGGTGTTCGGCGCGCCGGGAACAGTTCTGCCATTGGAATCGATATCCGAGTTGAGAGTACTCTCCAATTTTGAGGCGGAATACGGCCGGAATTCCGGAGCCGTCGTCAACATCGTCACAAAGAGCGGCACAAATGCCCTGCACGGCAGCGCGTCTGAATATTTTCGCAACGATCACCTAAACGCGCGCAATTTCTTCAATACGAGCAATATTCCTAAGGACGCCTTTCGCAACAATCAGTTTGGAGGGGCGCTGGGCGGGCCCATCGTCAAGGACAAGACTTTTTTCTACGGCGCGTATGAGGGTCAGCGCGAAGGCTTGGCGATTACATCCCTGAACGTCGTGCCGACCCTGAACAGCGGGGATCCGAACGCAACCGCAGCGACTGATTTCAAGAAGGCCATCATGGCACTCGGTGGCGACCCTTCACAGTGCAATTCGACCATCATTGCGTGCGTGCAGGGGAACGCTGCGGTTGTCAATCCGGTGATCCTGAATCTGTTCAACCTATGCAATACAAACGGTCACTGCTCCGGCGGCAAAAACGTATGGCCGCTGCAAAACATCGCTGGCACGGCGGCTGGCGCCCCCAATTCGGCTGATGGGGGCCCCATCACAAACAACTTGGACAGTATGATTGTCAAGATTGACCACAGCTTCAGTACGAAGAATCAACTTAGCGGCCGCTACTTCTTTGGGAACAGCACGCAGAGTTTCCCGCTGGGGCTGGCCGGCGGCAACAACCTACCCGCGACCAATACCCGATCGCCCATCCGCACGCAGCTTGTCTCCGTGAGTTACGTCACGACTGTTTCCCCCATGCAGGTGAACGAAGCGCGCTTCGGATGGAACCGATACCGCAATGGGTTCTTTGCCGACGATGCCAGCGTCTTCGGAAATCCCGAAACCACAATGCACATGAATACGGGCATCACGAACCCCCAGGATTTCGGGCTGCCGACGATTCGCTTCGGCCAGCTTTCGTTTCTGGGTTCCTCACCGTTTTCGAATCCGCGCAACCGTGTGGACACGAACTGGCAGGGCTTTGACAACTTTTCCTGGAAAATCGGAAAGCATGACGTGAAGTTCGGCTATGAATTCCGGCGGACGGCGGTGGATTCATTCAACGACTTCAGCGCCCGGGGCGTTCTAGTGTTCAACCAACTTTCCGACTTTCTGTCGGGGACTCCTGGGACCACCGTGCTCTTTTCCAGTCGCCAGATTGTGGGAGATACGAATCGCAAGGCGAGACAGAACAATCACGGTCTCTACGTGCAAGATTCCGTGCACCTCACGAGCCGTCTGACGGTTAACCTGGGCGTGCGGTGGGATTATTTCGGCGTGATTCACGCGGACCATGGCCTCCTTACCGCCTATGATCCGACGCAGCCGCAATTCGGACTGATTCCCAGGGATCCGCTCTACAACAAGGACTTCAATAACTTTGGCCCAAGGTTGAGCGCTGCCTGGGATCCATTCGGCAAGGGCAAGACGGTGGTCCGCGCAGGCTTCGGCGTTTTCTTTGACGATTATTCTCAGGACGCTTTTACGGGCCAGATATACCTGAACTCGTTCAATGCCGGCTTGGCGTACAACCCAGTGGGTGGCGCAACGGCCGAGGTCCTCCTGAAGCCCGCAAAACCCGCGGTGCCGTTGGCCCCTGACCAACCCATCTTTGTGAGGGACGTAACCTCCGATGTTTCGACGGTACAGAAAAATCTGCGCACACCGTATGTCTACAATTACAATCTGAACGTTCAGCAAGAGGTCTTCCGCAACACGGTCCTTCAGGTTGGTTACGTGGGATCTGCGGGGCGAAAACTCCTGCGTGTCCGCGATATCAACCAGCCAACACAGGCTCAGATTTCAGCCATCGACTCGTTCTGTGGGACGACCGCGGACCCGAATGCTCGCGGGTCAGCACAGTGCCCCGGTGCTCCCATACAAGGCTTCACGACAAACATGAGTGCGCTGGAGCCCTTCCCGCCGTTTATCGTGAACCAGCTCGAATCTACAGCTACATCGAACTACAACTCCCTCCAGGCATCCCTTACCCAACGGAGCTGGCACGGCTTTACGCACTCGATTTCCTACACCTGGTCCCATTCAATTGATACGGCGAGCGACAGCCAGGATTACGTCCCGAATGCGGCGATGCCGAACGACAACACGAGGCCTGCACTCGACAAAGGACCGTCTAACTTCGATGTTCGTCATCGATTTGTGTGGTCGTCAACGTATGAATTCCCGAAATGGGAGGCACTTGGACGGATGGGCGCAGGCTGGTCTGTGAGTGGAATTCTCACACTCATGAGCGGCCACCCCTTTAGTATCAACAACAATGCCGTTGACGACTATAGTGGAAGCGGTGAGTTCTTCGATCGGCCCGATGTTGTTGGGCCGATCATGTACAACCGCAGCAACCCCTCGCAGTTTCTGAACGGTAATTCATTCGCAGTTCCTTGTGACTTTAGTTGGGCCGGCTCGCTCCAGGATGGTTTCGCAGATTCCTGCGCCACCCCCGGAACGCCACTTGTTGATCCTGTGACAAAGATTCCTACCGGCAAGCTTTCGGTCGGGCGGCACTTCGGAAATCTAGGACGCAACGCGTTGCTCGGGCCGGATTATCGTAATTTTGATTTTACGGTTTCGAAATTGACGAGCATTAACGAGCGATTCAAGGTCCTGCTGCGCGCTGATTTCTTCAACTTGACAAATCATCCGAACTTCGCCAACCCGTTGATGCCCGCGTTCTTCGCGGACATGGCCCCAAATCGCAGCGGCGCTTTTCCGACAGGTATCAACCCCATTACGGGGCGTAGCATCGGGTTCGTGCCTATTACCGCGACTAATGACGTAGGCATAGGCAACCCTGTCTTGGGTGGGGGCGGACAGAGGAGCATCCAGTTCGCCGTGAAATTCATGTTCTAAGCCAAAGGAAGTTCGCTTCCGAGAAGGCATCAAGCGGCTCGGCGGTCCGCTACAGCGGGCGGTCGGGCCTCTTTTCTTTTGTGGAGGCGGGCAAAAATTCTTGATCGACACACGCGATGTCAGCGCAGAGAGAACCATGGGCCCAGAGAAAATCTCGGACGCGGGGAGCGGTGGTGCGCAGCCGATCACGGGCCGGGGATGGGCTGGCCGCGGACGGCGTCAACCGCGATCGTGAACGTGCCGGGGGCGGGCTGGGTATTGAAGAGGAAGCCGCCGACGGAAACGTTTTCGCCTAGGGTCACGCCTGCGATTGTGTTGGAGGTGAGATGCTCGAAGTTGGTTTGTGAGGTGGTTTCCACCTTCAAGCTGGTGATGTTTGTGGGCAGCGCGGTTTGAAACAAGCTCGGCAGCGGGCTGAGCACAAAGGAAGTGCCGCCGGTCGCGGGCTGGGTGAAGACGAGCGCGGTCACCTGGGAGCGGCGGAGTGCGATGGAACTCGTGGTGATGGAAGGGTTGGGAACTTGCTTGATGGTGACGTCAGCGAGCACCTCCTGACCAACCAGAAGACTGGCTGCACCGGTGAAGGTGAGCCCAGCGGGCAGGACGAAGGAGTGGTTGTCAACGGTGAAAGTAGTGGGGGAGCCAATGGTTATGGTCAGGAGCGAACCAAAGACAACCGACGCGGCTGGCGAGGCCTGACGAGCAAGCATCTGGAAGGTCGTGGGTGGACTGCCCGCGCCCAGCACCACCACAACTCCCGAAATTTTCTCCGCATTGACATCCGCTTCGAAGTCCACCTCCTTTGCCAGAAGAGTTCCATTGCCTTCGAGACTGATGTCCACCTCGAGGACCTGACTGGCTTTGACGCAGGAGAAATTGTTTGCCACGCAGCCGGCGCCAAAGCTGAAGGCCGTCTTGCCGTCCGTGTCGATGCCCATCTCCACTCCGGTGGGCGTGGTGAACGAAAAGAAATTCGCCTGAACGAGTTTCACGGTACCGAGCACATGGCGGAGCCGGCGAATCTCAGCGGCGCCCTGTACGGAAGCTAGTTGCGTGAGGCTGAGCGCGCCGGTGGTGAAATAATTGAGCGAAAAATCCCCTTGAACCAAGTCGGCAAGATTGAAATCCAGCTCCAAACCTGCTTCCGCATTCGGCGCCAACACCAAAGGAAACACCGGGGCGGCGCTGAATGTGACCGTGGTACCACTCGTCACTGGCGTGATTTGGCAAACCGCGTTGATGGCACAGGTCTGGCCGGGAAGCGGCGTGATCGGGCCGCCGGTGTTGTTGATGAAAGTCATCGAAGGGTTCTCGATGTCGAGGACCAGGCTCGTATAAGTGCCAGAAGGGATCTGCAGCGAACTGAGAATGGTGGTGTCCGATTGAAGCTGGGTTAACTCGGCTGTTTCCGGAAGCATGATCGAGACGTTGCCGGGCTGCAGCATTGCGGTCTTAATCGTCACTTGCAGAGAGAGAACGGTGATGCCGACAGGGGGAGCATCATGGATCGTCAGGCTGATCTGCGCCTTGTTGTTCCCGCCGACGAGTGGGCCTTTAGAACTTCCGCAACCGAGCATGCAAGAGATCAAGGCGAGGATGGCGATAGTCCAAACTGTTCCCAAGGGACGCACGAGCGTTTCTCCCTGCGGCACAGTTTACTCCGAACTGAGCTAATCCACTCGTCAGAGTGCTTAGAAAGGTATAGCTGCAAGACTAGAGAGTTTTCCCGCAGGCTGATAGAGAGTATGAGCTGATCGGCACAGGCTATGGAGCGATCGCGCGACGCCGTTGAACTTGGCGTCGCGCGATCGGACTCGCGGGGAAGGCGACTGCTACTGCTTTACGACCTGCAAAACCATCTGTGTACCACTATCCAGATGGACGTTGCGGCTCGTGGAACTTACAACTGAACCATTCGTTGCATTGCTGGCTGCGGCATTGAGATTCAGTCCTTCCAGACCAAACACACCTCTGCTGTCGGAGGTGAGCTGCCCGACCGCGTTCAGACCACCCGTGCTGCCAGCCGCACCGCCGGCTGCTGACGTGGCCGTATGAGTGGTTGCTCCCACGGCGCCATTGGTTGTCTGTCCGACAGTTCCGTCAACCATTCCCGCGCCGCTGGTGGCGCCGCCAACCGCTCCGCCGGTGCCTCCGAGCAGGCCGCCGCCAGCAGCCCTGCCGGATCCTGCCGCTGAACCGCTGGGAGCGAGCATTGCGGTGTCATTGCCCATTGCAGCCGAGGTCTGATTGGCGGTGGCGGCAAGCGCCTGAATGCCCAGGTGAATAGGAGCCTGCTGGCCGCCTTTCATTACTGCGTTATCGAACACGACTCCCACAGAGGACTCGGCGTTCGACTTGGAACGAGCCTCCGCTTGGGTGACGTGGCCCATAAGTTTTGTGCCTTTGCGAAGAACCACGTGGCCGTCCTGCTTCACGTCTTGCGTGGTGCGGGCGATCACCTGGTCACCCGGCTTGCTGTGCCGCGCGTCAACGGCGGTGAGCAGCGTGGCCTGGATGGCACTGTCGTTCGCTAGATTCAACGAGGAATCGCCCGCCTTGGCGGAAGCGCCGGCGGAATTAGAAGCGGACGCCGAACCAGAGGCTGAAGATTGCGCTGAGCTCTGCTTCGGCGACGTCTCCTGTTTCTGTTGCGAAGCGGACGTGGAAGCAGAAGCAGATGCATTCGCGTCGGTCTGCGCTTGTGCCGACGCGGCCGGCTGATTGCCCGACGTGCCCTGCGCACCTGTCGAGATGGCGAGGACGAGAACCGTAAGAGAAAGAATTCCATACCGTTTCATAAGAGACCTCCAAATGAAGTTGCGGGCTGCGCCACCCCAGTCGCTGACTCCATCAGGCAAACCCATCCCTCCCTCAGTTCCCTGGGATTGAGGCAAATGGGGTTCCAGACTGCAAAGGCCGCTAGATCAGGCGATTAGAAGGGAGGAGCTATTTTTGATGACGGCGAGTACTAGTAAAAAATGTCACGGAACTGGCATAAGTTTCCAGCGGCCCGCTGAGGCTCTGAAGGAGTGCTCAGGGACCGATGAATGGCTAACTTCACACGATTCCGAGCTTCTTGCCAACGTCGCCAATAATTTCGGCGGCGCGCTCGAGGTCGGCGCGTTTGTGCGTTGCAGTAATGATGGTGCGCAGGCGCGACTTCCCTTCTGGGACCGTCGGGTAGCCGATCGCCATGGCGAGAACGCCTGCAGAAAAAAGTTCGCGCGAGAACTCAGAGGCTTTCGCGGCGTCGCCGACCATGATGGGCGTGATGGGCGTCTCGCTCTTGCCGGTGTTGAAGCCGAGCTTCTTCAGCTTGCGCTTGAAAAATTTCGTGTTGGACCACAATTTTTTGATGAGGCGCTCGCCGGCTTCGGAATCGAGCACATCGAAAGCGGCCTGGCAGGTAGCGGCGACGGAAGGCGGATGCGAAGTGGAAAAAAGGAAAGGCCGGGCGCGATGGTAAAGGAATTCAATCAGGTCGCGCGAGCCGCAGACATAGCCACCGAGCGCGCCGACGGCTTTGCTGAGCGTTCCGACCTGGATGTCCACGCGACCGTGGCAATTGTGATGGTCAACAGTGCCGCGGCCGCGGGCGCCGAGCACGCCGGAAGAGTGCGCATCGTCAACCATCATAAGGCAATTATATTTTTCTGCGAGGCTGCACAGCGACGGGAGGTCGGCGATGTCGCCATCCATCGAAAAAACGCCGTCGGTGATGAGGAGCTTCTTGCCGTTCCAGTTTTCGGTTTCTTTCAGCACGCGCTCGCAATCGGCAGCGTCTTTGTGCTTGAAAACTTTTATGGTGGCGCGGGAGAGGCGGCAGCCATCGATGATGGAGGCGTGATTCAGCTCGTCAGAGATGATCAGATCTTCTTTGCCCAGCAGGGCCGAGACGGTACCAGCGTTGGCCGTAAAGCCGGATTGAAATACCACACAGGCTTCCACTTGCTTGAAACGCGCAATCTGCTCTTCGAGGTCCATGTGGATTTTCATCGTGCCCGTGATGGTGCGGACAGCGCCGGAGCCGACACCATATTTGCGAATCGCATCAATCGCAGCGCGGCGGAGCTTCGGGTGAGTGGTCAGGCCGAGATAATTATTCGAGCTGAGGTTGATGACTTCCTTGCCGTCGAAGGTGGCGACGGGTTTCTGCTCGCTTTCAAGAATCCGGAGATGAAAATACTGGTACTTCGATTTCAGATCTTCGAGCGCCTCGTGCAGAAATTGGAGCTGCGGGCGCGTGGCTGTGGTGCTCATGCTTCCCCCAGATCAGAAGAAAAAATAAATGGCGCGCTACTTCGGTGAACCGTTGGGATACAGCAAAACTTTTCCGGCCTGGCCGGATTCGAGTAGTGAAAAAGCCTCGTCGAATTTGTCGAGCGGCATGCGCTCGCGGAACAGCGGCTCAAGATTTAGTTTTCCATGCTTTAGCAGTTCCGACATTTGCACCCAAGTCTCGAACATTCGCCGGCCGTAAATTCCCTGCACCGTCGCACCTTTGAAGATGACATCGTTTACCAGATCCAGCGTGACCACATCTTTGGGGATTCCCAAGAGCGAGGCGCGGCCACCCGGACGAAGCATGCGAAACCCCTGCTGAATCGCGGCGGGATTGCCGCTCATCTCAAGCAGGACGTCCGCGCCCGCGCCATCGGTGGCTTCCAGCACGCGCTCGACCACGTCGCCACGGGCGGGGTCGAAAGCTTCGTCCGCACCCATTTCCTTCGCAAGTTCACGGCGGTGCGGATTCACCTCGGTGGCAAAGAGCGAGGCGCAGCCGGAAGCGCGCGCGACCACAATGGCCATCAACCCGATCGGTCCCGCGCCAGTGACGACCACGTTGAGGCTGGCGATTTCTCCCGCGAGGACGGAGTGCACAGCGTTGCCGAGCGGGTCCATGATCGCGGCATAGTGCTCCGGAATTGCCGGGTCGATGTTCCATATGTTTTTTACGGGGATGCGCACGAATTCCGCAAAGCAGCCGTCAGCATCGATCCCAAGAATTTTCACATTCTGGCAAACATGCGGCTGCCCCATACGGCAGGGGCGGCAATGCCCGCAATTCAAATGCATCTCGGCGCTGACGAAATCGCCCGCACGAATGGAAGTGACCTCGTCGCCCACTTTCTCGACGACGCCGCAGAATTCGTGGCCGAAGGTGAGGGGCGGATGGATGCGCGAGGCAGACCAGCGGTCCCAGCCGTAGATGTGGAGATCTGTGCCGCAGATGGACGCATAGCGCACGCGAACAAGCGCTTCAGTTGGACCGAGCGCGGGAACAGGAACGGATTCGATTTGCGCCCCGCGCTGAGGGCGCATCTTGCGCAAAGCTTGCATCGTTGCGGTAGGCATCGGATACAGGCGGCCCGGTCAAGCGCCGCCAAACATTCGATGTTATCACACGCTCCGGAGAGTCGGGCGGCGAAAATCCGACGCAGAAATCGGGAGCGCTTGCGGGCGGCATCCGCTACAATCGCCGCCGGCCGCGGTAGGGTTTTCGGATCAGGGCGCTCCGCTGGGAGAAAACGATTGGGTTTCGCACAACGCTTCGAGGAAATCCGCACCGGGTTCGAGCCTGCCTTCTGGGTGGCAAATTTCACGGAAATTTTCGAACGGATCGCTTACTACGGCACCACGGCCGCGCTCGCAATTTACTTAAGCGAGCAGCTTCACTTCTCGGATGAGCTGACCGGCTGGCTGGTCGGCACATTCGGGCTGGTGGTCTATTTTTTGCCCATTCTTGGCGGCACGCTTGCGGACAGATTCGGTTTTCGGCGCGCCCTGATGTTCGCCTACCTAATCATGACCATGGGTTATTTTTTGCTGGGCTCGCTCGCGGCGCCGTGGATGGAATCGGCGCGCCACGCGATGGGAGACAAATGGCTGGTGCTGTCAATCCTGATGATTCCGGCGATGGGGCCCGGCGTGGTGAAGCCTTGTGTGGCGGGAACGACGGCGCGGGCATCAGTCGAAAATGTGCGCTCGATCGGCTACTCGATTTATTACACACTCGTCAACGTGGGCGGCGCGCTGGGGCCAATCATTGCTTTTCTCGTGCGCAAGCAATTGGGCCTGGGGATCGCAAATGTGTTCCGCGTCGCCGCGCTGAGCGTTTTTCTGATGTTCTGGGTCACGCTTTTCTTTTTTCGCGAGCCGGAGCGTTCCGGCGAACAGCAGGTGGCGAGCGTTGGGGCGGCGCTGACGAACATATTTGTGGTGCTGCGCAACTTTCGATTTCTGATGTTCCTCGCAATTTTTTCAGGATTTTTCGCAATTTTCTGGCAGCAATACATTTCCGTGCCGATTTTTCTTCGCCGCTACGTTGACTCGAACGCAAATTTTGACCTGCTTCTTTCAGTTGACTCGATCGTGGTGATTTCCTCCCAGATTCTCATCGCTTTCTTGACGAGGAAATTGCCCGCCTTCGTAACCATGACCCTGGGTTTCCTAGTCACAAGTGTTGGCTGGGTCTTCCCGGCGCTTCACCCTTCGATGCCGGTATTCGTCCTGACTCTCGTCTTCGTGGCGATTGGAGAAGTGACGCAGGTTTCGCGATATTACGACTACATTTCACGGATTGCGCCGCGGGGACAGCAGGGACTCTACATGGGATATGCGTTTCTCCCAATTGGCGTCGGCTATTTTATCGCGGGATGGTTGGGCGGGCATCTGCTGCACCACTTCGGCCAGCCGGGCCGCAATCCGCAGCAGATGTGGTGGGTGATTGCTGGCGTCGGGATCCTTTCTACAATTTTGATGGTGGTTTACGACAAGTTTTTGAAGCCGGCCTCCGCAGCACCGAGCGCGCAGTAGGCCTAATTCACCATGCGGCGGATATTCTCGACGGCCTGGCGGGCGAGCGCGTAACGCGGCTCAATGCGCAGCGATTCGTTGAAACATTCTCGCGCACGCTGGAGCATGCCTTTTGCGGCGTAAGCGCGGCCTAAATTGAAATAGGGATAATGTCGCGGGTCGTAGCGCGGCGCTTTCGTGGCGCGCTCGAGCCAGGGGATAGCCTCGTCGAAGCGGCCCAGGCCAATCAGGTAAGCGCCGATATCGTTGTAAGGGTTTCCGAACTCGGGATCCACTTCGATGGCGCGCTTGCATTCGGCGATGGCGTCGTCCACTTTGCCCTGGAAGTGATAGGTCCAGCCGAGAAACGTGTGCGCCTCGGCGGTGGGATAGGTTTCCAGTGAATTCTTATACAGCTCGATGGCGCGATCGAAATCGCGCTCCATTTGCGCCTGGTAAGCCTGCTGCAATAATTTCCAGGCTTGTTGGATGCGTTCGTCGGACATGATGCGCTCAACCCCGCGCGCTCGAAGATGACTTCCGGTCGACCTCTGCAATGGCTTCATCGGTAGTAATCAGCCGAGCGCCGAGAGATTGCAGTTCTTCGAGCGCGCGGCGCCCGTCTTCGGCTTTCAGGGTTTCAATCGCGTCTTTCACGAGCGACACTTTTCGATGCCGCTCAAGCAATCCTTTCGCGGCCAGTCGCACGCAGTATTCAGTGGCCACACCGAAAACCACGTACTCGACATCCTTGCAAAGGCGCTCCACGATGGCGCTCGCGTGCGGGTTATCGAACACATCGAGCGTCTGTTTTTCGAGAATGATCTGCTGATAACCCAACAAGTTTTTCGGGAGTTTGTACTCTTCATCGTTCGCAACGGTGTAGAACGTCTGCGCCAGACCCTCGGGAATAATGCGCGCGCCCGGAGTTCCGCGAATGCAATGGGGAGGAAAGGTCTGGAATTCAGGATCGTTCTGCGAATGGCGGCAAGCGTCCGATATGAGCAGCACACTCCCGTGGCGCGCCACGTCCACCAGCTGCTTGATATTCGGGATGATTTTTTCCGCCCCCGGGACGTACAGTTTTCCGCCGGGGAGCATGAAATCGGCCTGCGTGTCCACTTCCCAGAAAATGGTGCGACTCGATGCCATGAACCGGGAGGCCTCCAGTGCGCCCGCGAATTATTCTAGCGCAGAGCGGCGGATGCGGCGGCGAACCTTTTCGAGGAGGGTCTCAAGACGCTTGCTATAGCGGACGGGATACACAGCGGTACGGTTGATCTGGCGGTAGCGTTGCGGGAGCGAGGCAAGACCCGCCATGCACCGGTCACGCAGCGCGCCCACCGATTCCACGGGCGCGAGACGGCGGCCTCCGCGCATCACTTCGATGAGCAGCGGTGTGCTGCCATTCGGAAGCTCGCCATCGAGAGCGATTTTGTCGCCTGCAAATTCGCCGGCGCGCGTCGTTGAACGGAACACTTGCTTGCGCCCAGGATAGGTAACCTTGGCCATGCTCAACTTGGCGGCTTCACGCACTTTTCCGGCGCGCTCTACTTCGACAAGCTTATAAACCAGGTTCAAGTGAGGCGCATCGCCAGGCGTTGCGAGCGCTGTGCCCACTCCAAACGCGTCAATCGCAGCTTTTTTGGCGAGCAGCGACGCAATTTTTGTTTCGTCCAGGTCCCCCGAAGCAAATATTTTCACATCCTTCCAACCGGCGCGGTCGAGTTCGCGGCGCACCCAGCGGCTGTCTTTCGCCAGGTCGCCGCTGTCGAGCCGGACGCCGGCGGGCTTGCGACCCATGCTGATAATTTTTTTCACCGCGTTGCGCACGTCGTAGGTGTCGAGCAGCAGGACGGCGTGCTCCGGAAACGCGTCCAGAAAATGACGAAATGCTTCCGACTCGTCCTCGTGCGCCATGATCCAGGAATGCGCTTGCGTTCCATAGGTCTCCATGCCGAACTGCTGTCCCGCAAGAACGTTCGAAGTGCCCTGGGCGCCGCCGATGGCAGCAGCGCGAGCGGCCAGCAGGCTCGCCTGGCTCCCGTGCGCGCGCCGGGCGCCGAATTCGACGATCTGCCGGCCCTTCGCCGCGGTCACGACCCGCGCCGCCTTGCTGGCGATCATGGTCTGGTAGCTGAGCGTCGCGAGCAGATATGTTTCCATGATTTGCCCTTCGATGATCGGCGCAACCACGCGCAGCATCGGCTCGCCCGGAAAAAGGAGTGTTCCTTCGGGCATTGCCCACGCGTCGCCGGTAAAACGGAATTTCGCTAGATAGTCGAAAAATTCGTCGCGGATATTGCGGAAGACGGGATGGCGGCGGAGGTAGGCAATTTCGTCGGCGGTGAAATGAACATTTTCAAGAAATTGCAAGGCCTGCTCGAGCCCTGCGGCTACAAGATAATTGCGCCGCGGCGGAAGATGACGGACGAAGAGCTCGAATGTAGCGCAGGCTTCAAACCGAGTCTGCAGATAGCCTGCCGCCATCGTAAGTTCATAGAGATCGGTTAGAAGGCCTGAATGTTCACGCATGGGTTTTGATTGTGGTGCTGATCATCCGCGGTCGCGCCGCAGCGTCAACCCGCCGTCCACAACAAGGGCCTGACCGGTGACGTAATTGTCCGGCTCGAGAAAAAATCGCACGGTGCGCGCGACGTCTTCCGGGCGTCCGAACCGCGAAATCGCGCCGCTGGTGATGTGCCGGTCGTATTTTCCGGACTGAATGCTCGCGGCGGCCATGCCGGCGAGCGTCGCGCCAGGAGCGACCACGTTGACCCGCACGCGGCTCCAGTGCTGCGCCAGAATCTGTGCGGCGTGCGCCAGCGCTGCTTTGGGCGCAGCGTAATTCAAGCTCGAAGGAAACGCAGCAAGCGCCTGCATGGTGGCCAGCAGAACGACGCTGCCGCTCTGCGGGTTTTTCTCCATCGCGTCGCCCAACTCGCGCGCGAGCAGCACCGGCCCCACGTAATTTTTTTCCAACGATGCGAGGAGGGATTCCCGGCCGAGATCCTGCCATGCCACGCGCGCAGGATCGCCCGGAAAAACTGCCGCGCCCACGAGCGGAGCGCCTGTCTTTGCGGCGGCTTCTAAATATTTCCGACGAACTTTCGCTTCAGCGATATCGCCATCAACGAGGGCCAATTTCCTGCCGAACTGCTTCTCTATGGCGGCGGAGAGTCTTCCAGCCCGCTCGCTATTCTCCCGGTAGCCGACGATTAGATGCGCGCCTTCAAGTGCCAGACGCACGACTGTTGCGGCGCCAAGGCCACCCGTGCCGCCGGCGACGATGATCGTCTTGCCCGCGAGCGCCTTCTCCGGGAATTCAAACTGGAAGCGGCGGTAAGCCTCCGCCAGATTTTCATCCCAGTAAGGAGAGGTCATTTTCCCTCAAATTTGGCCGACTTTCGCTTGATTAGCTCGAGTTTGGACAGATGCCCATGAGATATGGCATAGACGAAAAGACAAAACCCCCAAGCCTCCGGAGCGAAATGCTGCCGGGCATGCCTGAGGGTTTTGCCGCGAATCTGTGCGCCGGGCCGGGCTACTTCAATGCGGCGTCTTTGAAAGCTTTCGCTGCGCGCAAACGCACAACGGTCTTGGCCTTGATATGGATGGGTTCACCCGTAGCCGGGTTGCGGCCCATGCGGGCTTTGCGGTGCGCCTTCACGGCGCGGCCGATGCCGGGGATCACGAATTTTCCCACCCTCTTCGCTTCTTTGACAGCGAGGTTGAACAGCTCATCAAAGAAAGCCGCAACTTGTTTCTTGGAGACCGGCTTGTCCTTGGTGCTGACCTTCTCTGCAAGGTGGGCAATAATCTTGGACTTGCTTAGCGGATTAGCCATCGAATTTCTTATTCCTCCTCAGAAATTGTCCTGCTTTGGCCCCGGCGTCCGGGACACCGCGTGCACTATAGCCGCACTGGGAATTGAACGCAAGTAGAAACATCAAAAAAAGGCCGAAAAACGGGCTTTTCCTCGACTCTCGATTTTAGACGTGCACCAGCTACTGCGCGGCGAGCTGCTGATAGAAAAGGGCCACGGCCTTGATGCCCCCGAAATAATTTTCGAGTGCGATGTGTTCGTCCGGTGCGTGTGCGTTTTCGTCGGGCAGTCCGAAGCCCATCAAGACGCAGGGAACTTTGAAGGTGTCGTGCATCTGCGTGACGAAGGGAATCGAGCCGCCTTCGCGGATAAACACCGCCTTTTTCCCAAAGCCGGATTCCAGCGCGTGTATCGCCTTTTGAAAAATGGGATGCGAATAGGGCGCCACCCAGGGCTTGCCCATGCTGAGCACTTCGAAATTGCAATCCACCGTTTTCGGCAGCAGATTGCGAACGTGCCGCTCGACCAGCCCGGCAATTTTCGCGGGATCCTGGTTGGGGACCAAGCGCGTCGAAAGTTTTGCGTAGGCCTTCGCCGAGATTACAGTTTTTGCGCCCTCGCCGGTGTATCCGCCCCATATGCCGTTCAATTCAAGCGTTGGACGCACCCAGAGTTGCTCGACGATTGAAAATCCCTTTTCGCCGCAGAGTCCCGGAGCGCCCACTGTCTTGCGGAATTCCTTTTCTTTCCAGGGCAGAGAGTTCAACGCTTTGCGCTCCTGTTTCGAAGGGACGGCGACATTGTTGTAGAAGCCAGGGACGGTGACGCGGAAATTCTTGTCGTGGAGTTTCGCGATCATCTCCGCGAGGATCGTGATGGGATTGGGAACGGCGCCGCCGAACACGCCGGAGTGAAGGTCCTGCGCCGGCCCTGCAATTTCCACCTGATAATAATTGAGACCGCGGAGACCATATGTGATGGAAGGAACACCCTTCGCGAGCATGGAAGTGTCGGAGACCACCAGGGCATCGGCTTTGAGCCGTTCGCGGTTTTTCTGAACGAAGTCCCACAGGTTGGCGCTGCCGACTTCTTCCTCGCCTTCGATCATCACTTTCACGTTGAGCGGGAGTTTGCTGGCCGCTTTGTTCAAAGCTTCGAGCGCTTTTAGATGGATGTGCACTTGACCCTTGTCATCGGCGGTGCCGCGGCCAAACAGGTTGCCGTCGCGCACAGTGGGTTCGAAGGCCGGGCTTGTCCACAGGTCGAGCGGCTCGGCGGGCTGTACATCGTAGTGACCGTAAAAAAGGATGGTAGGTTTTCCAGGAGCATTCATGGATTCGCCGTACACCAGCGGATGCATCTTCGTCGGAACGATTTCGATTTTTTCCAGTCCCGCGCTGCGCAACTTATCGGCAACCCATTGGGCGGCGCGCTCGATATCAGGCTTGTGTTCACTTTTCGTGCTGACGCTGGGAATGCGCAAAAATTCCTTGAGCTCGTTCAGGTGTTCCTCGCGCTTGGACTCGATGTAGTCGATCAGGTTCATGCGGAATTCCTGCCCCCCAAAATTGGATTTGGTTAATTCTCCGCCCGGACGGAGTTGGACTGTAAGCCAGTGATGCACCACAATGAAACAAACGAGCTATTCTAAGTAACCTTACTCAATTTCAGCAAGGCTAAATGCTCACTGTGTTTTTGGGCACGTTGCCTGCTCATTTCGTTGACTCGCCGTCTGGCGCGTTGCACGATAACTTATGACCATGCCAGAAACGGCCGAGACCAACCAGCGGCGCAGCTCCAGAGTCTTCACGCGCATACCCGTGCGCGCCATGGGCAAGAATTCGGATGGGCGGAAGTTTCGTGAAAACAGCCAGACCATTGTGATCAACGCGCATGGCGGCCTGCTCTATCTGCACCAGACGCTGGAGTTGGGCGCGGATGTCTCGCTCATCAATCCGGTGACTGAGGAAGAGCAGGAATGCCGGGTGGTATATGTGGGCGACACATCCGAGAAGGGCACGCGCATCGGAGTAGAGTTTCTCTCGCCCAGCCCCCATTTCTGGGGCGTTGAATTCGCGCCGCAGGACTGGCCCGCGCGGCCTTCTTCCCGCCCCGTTCACTAAGCCGTCGATTTCGCAGACCTCTCGGCCAGCGACCTGAGTTTTATCCAATCCGTTGCGCCAAAAATGTCAGACGTCTGAACAGCTGCGGGCGGGCCGGCTGGTTTTCACTTCTCAGCGGCGGGCGTGTCGTATTTTGAGAGGTCCGCGTCTTTCCATTTTCCCTGGATGATAGCTGCGCGGATTTGAGCGGGGGTCTTGCCCCGTTTGGATTGCTGATAGGCATACAGGGCCTCTTTCTTGCAGACGTCGCAGACGGAGGCGTGGCGGTCCACGTAGCAATCGAGCAGGCTCTTGTGGCCGACGTGCTTGTCGCAGTGGCAATAGCAGGGCTGCTGGTAGAGAACAGCCTTTTCCCTGTCTGCCAGCGCGTAGATGTTTTGGGTTTGCGCGTCGGGGAATAGTTTCGGGTCGAGAGTGGCCGGCAAAGGTGCGCTGGGTGGATTAGCGTGGTAGGCGGGCAGCTCCTCTGCTACGCCGCTCTGGGCATTCACGTATGCGGCTCCGATTCCGAAGCCAGTCAGGGCGGCGCCCGAAATGGCTGCTGCCACAAAAAGTTTCCGCATCATCGGTGTACTCCCACTTTTATCCAGCAACGAAATCGTCTGGACCGCCGCTGCCCTCAATGAATCCTACCATACCAGGAACACCGGCCGGTTCACGCGTGGCTGCGATCGCGAGCGCCAGCCACACGAGCACTTGTCTCGGGCGATTCAAGCAGAGGTGGGCCGCGGCGAGATCCGTCTACCCATGGCC
>Ga0307473_10000044_pt1 | contig 25668 bp, 21 predicted proteins | sample atmos_gasesAM5C__FD_203744 | JGI IMG/M metagenome (GOLD analysis project Ga0307473, IMG submission 203744) | Hardwood forest soil microbial communities from Morgan-Monroe State Forest, Indiana, United States - atmos_gasesAM5C_515 | ecosystem: Environmental > Terrestrial > Soil > Temperate...
CTTCCGGCCGCACTTTCTTCTTGGACTGCTTCGCAGGGCCGCCGTTGGGTGCCGCGATTGATCCGTTGGTTTTGTCGGGCCGCGTCATTTCTTGTTTGGCGCAAACTGGCCGAGGTCAATCCGCTCGCCAACGATCTGGCGCATCAATTTCTGGAGCTTGTTCACACGAACCGTTCCGTCCATCAGAATGAAATTATCCGGTTCGATCATCTGGTCGTAATTGCTCAGGATTCGTTCCTGGAAAATGCGAAAGCTTTCGGCGCGATCGAGCGAGATCCCCAGATCCATCCCGGCTTCGTAATATTTCAGCTTGGGGCGGCCGGTAACAATGCGGTTGACCGCTACATCAAGCGGCGCACGGAAATAAAATGTGATGTCCGGAACGGGCGCAAAGCTGTAGAGGTTGCGCAGCCATCGAGGGGCGCATCCGCGGGCTGCATCGCGCGCAAACGCCGTGTAAATGTAGCGATCGGCGAGAACCAGATAGCCGCCGTGCAGCAGCGGCAGGATCTGCCGCTCGCACCGATCAGCAAAATCCGCGGCGTGCAGCAACGAAAAAGTGATGGGCGTAAGGAGTCGTCGTTGTTTTCCGCGGCGCGTGGCGGATTTCACCAGCGGTGAAGAATTCCATTCAGTGAAATGGATGCGATAGCCCCCAATTTCGAGCCACCTCTTCAGCAGGTAGAGTTGCGTGCTCTTTCCGGAGCCGTCGATGCCCTCGACCACAACCAGCGCGCCGGGGTACTGGCGCTTCGTGGCAGCCACCTTAACGGGAGCCGCGTCCTCGGTGGCAGGGATGTTGGGAAACGTGATAGCCATGTGGAATGCGCCCGAATGCAAACGCATATCATACTTCTGAACTGTGAATCCATTATGAAAAATGTGTAACATGACCATCGCCTGGGCCCTGGACGCTTGAGCGGCAGCCCGCTGTAGGTGTTCCGCAGAGAAAGCGATATTCTTCCTACTCCTGCGTCCACGCCTGGGGTTCAGGGGGAAAAAGGTGATTCGATGGCGGCGGATTTCAGCAAGAAGCTGATAGTGAAGCCGGGCAAGAAAGTGAAATTGTCGCATTACGATGCGGATGCCACGCACGGCTGGCAGAAGGGCCGGAAGGCGAAGGAAAGCCTTGAGAAGGCCGTCGGGAAGTTGGACGGCCTTCAATACTTAATGTATGCCGAACACAAACACGCTCTGCTGATCGTCTTCCAAGGACTGGACGCAGCCGGGAAAGACGGCACTATCCGGCACGTCATGTCCGGCATCAACCCGCAGGGCTGCCGTGTGACGTCTTTTAAATCGCCTTCAGCCGAAGAGGCGGCGCACGATTTTCTCTGGCGCATCCACGCGGCCGTTCCTAAGATCGGCGATTTCGGAGTTTTCAATCGCTCTCACTACGAAGACGTCCTAATCGTTCGAGTCCACAATTTTGTGCCCAAAGATGTCTGGTCGCACCGGTACGATCAAATCAACGAGTTTGAGCACATCCTGGCAGCAAACAATGTGGTGATCTTGAAATTCTTTCTGCATATCAGCAAGGACGAGCAGAAGAAGCGGTTCCTTGAGCGGCTGGACGATCCCAAAAAACAATGGAAGATTTCCGAGGCGGATTTCAACGAGCGGAAATATTGGGACAATTACCAGAAAGCGTATGAAACTGTATTGACGCGGTGCAGCACGCCACGCGCGCCCTGGTTCATAATTCCAGCCAACAAAAAATGGTTTCGCAATCTCGCCGTTTCTCACATCATCGTCGAGACGCTCGAAGGAATGAAAATGAAATTGCCGCCGCCCTCCATTGATGTGAAAAAATTGAAGTGGCGATGAGGCTCCCATTTGCAAATGAATTGTTCTGCTAGAATCGGTCGTTCTCAAACACGGGATGTCGTGCCTATCTCCCGGATCGCGCCTGAGAATGAAGGACGCGGTGGCGCCCCAAAATAGACGATGGACGAAGCCATCTTCCCTAGAAGTTTCTTGAAGTCCTATCCGCGCGCGGTTCGCGGCGAAGGTTCCTTTATTTTCACCTCCGAGGGTCGGCGCTATCTGGACGCATCGGGCGGCGCGGCTGTGGTAACCATCGGCCATGGTGTCGAAGAGGTCGCGCGGGCCATGGCGGTGCAAGCTTCGCAACTTGCCTACGTGCACTCTTCGCATTTTCACACCGCCGTTACGGATCGACTCGCTCAGAGAATTCTCGCACTCGCCCCTCACAGAATGCGTGCAGGCGGGCGCGTGTATTTCACGTCCGGGGGCTCCGAGGCCACGGAGACGGCGCTGAAGCTCGCGCGGCAATACTGGCTCGAGCGCGGCGATAAGAAGCGCTGGCGCGTGATCTCCCGCTGGCAGAGTTATCACGGGACCACACTCGGCGCTCTCGCAGTTTCAGGCAATGTACGGCGACGCGAACCGTTTGCTCCGCTGCTCCCAGAGTGGGGGCACATCCATCCCTGCTTCTGCTATCGCTGCCCGCTGGGGTTGCAGTATCCGTCCTGCAATGTGGACTGCGCCGATGAGCTTGAGCGCTCGCTGGAACACGAAGGATCGGAAAATGTCGCTGCATTTATTTTTGAGCCGGTGGTGGGCGCGACACTCGGAGCCGTGGTGCCGCCTGAAGGTTACGTCCAAAGGATCGCAGACATTTGCCGCCGCCACGGAATTCTGCTTATCGTCGACGAAGTGATGAGCGGGATGGGCCGCACCGGGAAACCGTTTGCGGTTGAACATTGGGGTGTGGTGCCGGACATGATCCTGGTCGGCAAGGGGATTGCTAGCGGGTACGCACCGCTTGGCGCGGTGATCGTCGCGGGGCACGTTGTCGAAACGTTTTCGCGCGGCACCGGGACATTTCTCCATGGCTTCACGTACAGCGGGCATCCGGTCGCTGCTGCCGCCGGCAATGCCGTGCTCGACTACATCGAGCGCGAGAATCTGTTTGCGCGCGTCGAGCCGGCGGGCCAGGAACTGCGCGCTGCCCTTGAACCTCTGCTGAAATATTCCGTCGTCGGCGATATTCGCGGCATGGGCCTGCTATTCAGCGTCGAGCTAGTGCGCGACGCGAAGACGCGCGAGCCTTTCCCGCCAGAGGCTCAAATCGCACGGCGGATCCAAGAGGGCGCTTTCGAATGGGGCGTGATGACCTATCCCATCCAGGGCTGCGCCGATGGCGCGCGGGGCGATCACATCCTGCTGGCTCCGCCCTTCACCATCACGTCCAAAATGATTCAAATGATCGCCGCGGGGCTTGACCATGCCATCGCGGATCTCGAAAAGACGTACCTCGCGGGCACGGGAGGCTCCCCTGCGCGCGCCTGACCGTGGTTGGCGCGGGCTCCTCTGCGACCTCTCTGTAGTCCTACTCGGCGTCGCCGCGCTTGCTGGCGCGCAGGATTCTTTGCGAATGTCCGGCTACTCGCCACGTGCGGCAGAGCAGGAAAGCGCAACCGAGAGGCGGTACCGGGCCACGATTTCCTCTGACGAAATCACAAAATTCCACCGTTACCTTACCGCTGAGCCGCATCCGGCGGGTTCCATGCGCAACAACGACCTGGCGCAATGGGTCGCGCAGCAATGGCGTCAGCAGGGACTCGAAGACGTCACCATCCATGAATACGATGTCTTGAATTCATCTCCGCGCGAAATTTTGCTTGAGATGGTGAAACCGATGCACTGTCGCGCAAGCCTTCGCGAGGGCGCCTACGACGTGGATCCCGATACAAAAAATCCAAATATTTCCGGTGCCTACCTCGGCTATTCCGCTTCGGGGGAAGTGACTGCCCCGGTTGTGTACGCGCACAGCGGCAATCCCGAAGATTACGTATACTTGAAAAAGCGTGGAATCGATGTGCGCGGCAAGATCGTCTTAGTCCGCTATTCGAATCCATACAGCTATCGTGGTTTCAAGGCGCTCACGGCTGAACGGCTAGGCGCAGCCGCCATTCTGGTTTATTCCGATCCTGCCGAAGATGGCTTCAAGCAGGGGCCGGTATTTCCAAATGGCCCTTGGGGCCCGGAAAGCCACATCCAGCGCGGGGCGATTGCTTATGATTTCCTCGAACCGGGCGATCCACTCACGCCCGGGTGGGCTTCCGTCCCAGGCGCGAAGCGCATTCCTCCGGAGCAAGCCATCTCGCTTCCCAAAATTATGGGGGTGCCGCTCTCGTGGCGGGATGCGAAGCCGCTCCTCGAAAATATGGGCGGCCCGATTGCGCCAGACAGCTGGCAAGGTGGATTGCCGCTGCAATACCGCCTCGGCGGGAAGCGCGTGCGTGTTCACCTGAAGGTGGACATGGACACGCGGATCCAGCCCTACTACGTCACAGAAGCGCGCATTCGCGGCGAGCAAACACCCGACGAATGGGTGATCCTGGGCAACCATCGCGATGCTTGGGTGTTCGGCGGCGTGGACCCCTCGAGCGGCACTGCTTCCATGCTCGAAATGTCGCGCAACCTTGGCAAGTTGCTGCAGGCCGGAATTCGCCCCAGGCGCACGCTCATTTTTTGCAGCTGGGACGGCGAGGAATATGCGCTCACGGGCTCGACCGAATGGGGAGAGCAATATTCCGATGAATTGAGGCGGAAAACCGTTGCGTACCTGAATGTGGATGAGGCTGCTGCCGGCAAGAATTTTCAAGGCGACGCAATCGGCTCACTCGCGCCGTTGCTTGTGGAAGTTAGCCGCACGCTCGCTGCCCCCTCTGGCAAAACACTCTACGACGAGTGGAAATTGTCGCGCCAGGCGGAACTGCACGTTGCGGAGCCTGTTCTCGATTCTGAGCTCGCGGACACGCGGATCGGCAGCGGCTCAGACCATACTGTTTTTCTGAATTACCTCGGGATTCCCACGATTGAGCTCACTTTCGCGGGTCCGTATGGCGTCTATCATTCCGCGTATGATGATTTCTACTGGATGAACCATTTTGGAGATCCAGGTTATCGCTACCACGCACTAATGTCGCAACTCTGGGGCACGACGGCGCTGCGGCTGGCAAACGCGGAAATTCTCCCGTATGATTTCGAATCCTACGGCACGAATATCCGCAAATTTGTGGCGGATCTCGACGCGGCAACCCACGTGAGCGAGCAGCTCGCGCTCGCGCCGTTGCTGCATGGCGTCGCGGACTTTCAGGCTGCAGGATATGAGCTGAATCACAGCATCTCGCTGGCACTCACGAGCGGGCGCCTCAATGCCACCATTGCTTTGCGTGTGAATCAGGATCTCATGCAAATCGAGCGAAATTGGTGCAATGCGCAAGGGATTCCCGGACGGCCGTGGTTCAAGCACACGATCTATGGCACGCGGCCCACTTACGCGCATCTCGAACTGCCAGGACTCGCTGAAGCAGCCGAAGCAGGCGACTGGAAGCGCGCCACCGAGCAGGCGAAAATTCTGGAAGACGAACTGGCGAAGAATTCGGGACTTCTGCGCCGCGCAAGACAATCACTGGATTCCAGCACGGAGGCTCCCAAGCAGTGAAGCGCTGCGCCCTCACAGTCATGTGCATCATTTTCACGGCGGCGTTGCCGTGTGCCGCACAAACAATGCCGCGCGCGCGTGATCTGGGCGTGCCATTCGATGGCACTCCGGGACCGCTGAATGCAATCACAGATGTGAATGGCGTCGAAGTCGGTTACCGCACGCTGATCTTGGGGCAAGGGAAGTTGCAAGTCGGCATCGGCCCGGTTCGCACCGGCGTGACGGCCATTTTCCCCCGCGGCAAGAATTCGATTGATCCTGTTTACGCGGGGTGGTTCGCCGAGAACGGCAACGGCGAGATGACCGGGACTGTCTGGTTGGAGGAGTCGGGATTTCTCTACGCTCCGCTGATGATCACGAACACTCATAGCGTCGGCGTGGTTCGCGATACGGTAATTTCCTGGCTGGTAAGGCACGCCCCGCCCGAATCACTCGATGATTGGTGGTCGCTGCCTGTGGTCGCCGAGACTTGGGATGGCTACTTGAACGACATCAACGGCTTCCAAGTGAAATCGGAAGACGCGCTCGCGGCAATCAAAGACGCACATGCCGGGCCGATCGCCGAAGGCAACGTGGGCGGCGGCACTGGGATGATTTGTTTCGAGTTCAAGGGCGGCACAGGAACGTCTTCACGCAAACTCTCCGAGAAGTACGGGGGCTATACTGTCGGCGTCCTGGTGCAATGCAACACCAGCTTGCACCGGTACCTGACGATCGCCGGCGTCCCTGTGGGGCGCGAGATTCAGTGGCAAGACATCTGGGATGCGGAAACAGGCTCGATCATCGTAGTGGTAGCGACGGATGCTCCGCTGCTGCCGCATCAGTTGAAACGTATGGCGCGCAGGGTAACACTGGCGCTCGGCCGGCTCGGCAGCATCTCCGGCAACGATTCGGGCGATATCTTCATCGCATTCTCGACGGCCAATGCCGGAGCGGGGCTGGCAGAAAAGCAGGCAGTGGTCACGATGCTCAGTAATTCGCAGTTGGATGAGCTGTTCGAAGCGACCGTGCAGGCGACCGAGGAGGCTGTGGTAAACGCGCTGATCGCGGCGAAGACGATGACCGGCGCGAATAACCGTACTGTTAGAGCCCTGCCGCACGACCTGCTGCAGGAAGTTTTGAGGAAGTACAATCGACTGGGCAAGGTAAAATGAATGTGCAACCGGCCCCGGAAGCAGAAGCCCACTGAGGTGAGAATATGAGAGGCTTTTTATTTGGAATCATTTTCACTGCCGCCGTTATTGTCGCCGGTGGCTACCTCTTTGCGAAGCAAGGCTACGTAAGGTTCGAGGCGGACCAACCGCTGTCCGCGTTTGAGCAGAAAATCGCCATGTCGGCTGTCGACGCTTCCATGGATCGCCATGCGCCCGATCGAAAAAATCCGATTCAGCCGACCGATGAGAACCTCGTCGAAGGCGCGAAAATTTATCTCAACAACTGCGCGGGCTGCCACGGCCTGCCATCGAACCCAGACAGCCAGTTCGGCCGCTCCTTCTACCCGCCCGTGCCGCAGTTTTTCAAGGACGCGCCCGACATGCCCGACAATCAGAACTTCTACATCGCGCAGCACGGTATTCGCTGGACCGGCATGCCGTCCTGGGACAAGACGCTCAACGAATCTCAGATTTGGACTGTGGTGACGTTCCTCAGCCGGCTCGAAAAGCTTCCGCCGGCAGCCCTAAAAGTCCTCGAGCCGCCCCCACCGGCCCGGGGCGTAGCGACCGCGCCAGCAACTCGCTGACGCAGAACGGGAGATCTGACGTCTTTCTGCGTATAAGAAAATCACCGGGTCTCGAACACACAGATGCTCTTAAGATTTGATTTTCTACCCAGCTTGAGCTAGGTTTTGGCTGTTGATGACTCACACGTATCCTGCTGCCCGGCCCCCTGCGGGCGGATTCACTTGCGCGAACAACACCACTCTTTACCGGGAGCAGCTTGATGGCTGATGCCGTGGCAGCAAGAGTGATCGCAACGCTGGCATCAGTGAAACGGATCCCCGCGGACAAGATCACCCTGGAGTCAAATCTGCAGGAATTGGGCATCGACTCTCTCGATGTTTTCACGCTTCTTTTCGAGTTGGAGAACGCCTTCCAAATCTCAATTCCCGATGATGACGTCCGCTCAATCCGGACCGTCAACGATATCGTCGAGGGCGTGAGAAAGCTGATTCCCGCGACCCCGCCGGGCACTTCAGTGGGTTCGGCCACGCCCGCGGATTAAGGAATGGCGCCGCGCCGAGTTGCCGTCACGGGCCTGGGAATCATCTCTCCTTTGGGAAATAACCTCGCGACGAATTGGGAATCGCTACGCGCGGGCCGCTCTGCGATAGGTCCCATGGAGTCTGTGGACTGTTCCACCCTCCGCTTTCAAAATGGCGCAGAAGTGCGTGGCTTCGATGCGCTGGCACATTTCGAGGGCGGGAAAGATGCCCAGATCGACCGTTTTGCGCAGTTTGCCGTTGTGGCCGCTCGGGAGGCGATGGGGGATTCAGGGATCGCCCTCACCCCTGCCTTGCGGGAGCAGTCGGTCGTGATTGCCGGCTCCTCCGTCGGCGGGCAGCTGGCGATTGAGGAGGGCTATCAAGACCTCTACCTGAAGGGTCGTGGGCGCGTTCATCCATTGACAATTCCGAGAACCATGTCAAATGCGGGTGCCAGTCACATTGCAATGGACCTGGGGTTCAGCGGTCCCACCTACACGGTGACGACCGCCTGTTCTTCAGCAAATCACGCCATCGGCCAGGCCTTTCGCATGGTGCGCAGCGGCGAAGCCGACCTTGCCGTCACCGGAGGCAGCGAGGCAAACTTTGCATTCGGGTTTCTAAAGGCTTGGGAAGCGATGCGCGTGATTGCACCGGACACCTGCCGCCCATTCAGCAAGGATCGCCGCGGGATGATCTTGGGCGAAGGTGGCGCGATCTTGATTCTAGAGCCGCTGGAAGCGGCGAAGGCACGTGGGGCGAAAATTTATGCCGAAATCTGCGGGTTCGCTATGACGTCAGACGCGCACCATCTGACGCAACCGACCGTGGAGGGCCCCTCCCGCGCGATGCGCGGCGCACTGCGCGACGGCGGAATGGCCCCCGGGGAGGTTGGGTACATCAATGCTCACGGCACCGGAACGCCCGGAAATGATCCGGTGGAAACGCGCGCAATTCGCGCCGTGTTCGGCGCGCATGCCGACAAACTCGCCGTCAGTTCCACGAAATCGATGCACGGCCACGCCCTGGGAGCCGCGGGCGCGCTTGAGGCGGTGGCCACAATTCTTGCGCTGCACCATGGCGTGCTGCCGCCAACGGCGAATTACAACGAGCGCGATCCAGAATGCGATCTCGATTACATTCCGAATCAGGCTCGTCCGCTGCAGGTAGAAGCCGCACTATCGAATTCGTTCGCGTTTGGCGGCCTAAATGCCGTCCTCGCCTTCCGCGCCGTTCCCCGGTAGCCGCTACAGCAGGCTGCGGATCAAGGGGAGCAAAATGCTCCAGGAGGCGGCTGAAGGAGTCCAATTACGCGTGAGTTCATCGGAGAGCGTGAGCGCCACAAGAATTGCAAACCAGAAAAAGCCCGCAAGGATTACAAGCTGCGTCAGGCCGGAGCTGTATTTCACGTGCATGAAGAAGAGAATGACTAGCAGCATCTTCGTGACGGCGATGGCCAGCGCCACAACCGTATTCATCGGGCCGAGGTCAAAGTAAGAGACCCAGGTGGTAAGACCCGTAAGGGCAAGCAGCGCAAGAAAAACGCCGACGTAAACTCGCACGGGGGCTATATGTCCCGGCATCAGTGTCCACCTCGCATCGCGTAATGCCCTCCGATCAGATACAGCAGCGGGAACAGGAAGATCCACACAATGTCCACGAAGTGCCAGTAGAGCCCGGTGACCTCCAGCGGCGCGTAATACTGCTCGTTAAATCGGCCACGCGAAGCCATGATCGTCAGCACGGTCAGAATGCCGATCCCGATGATCATGTGCAGGGCGTGCAGCCCGGTCATGAAAAAGTAAAAACAGAAAAACATGGGGACCTGTTGGGCGATGGCGCCCCATTCCGGCCGCACCTCAAACCCGAATCCGGGCACAAGGTGCTCCACGAAGTCATGGCGCCATTCAAATGTGAACTTGATTCCAAGAAAAGCCGCGCCCAGGATCATTGTCAGGATCAGGTAGAACATCACCACAGACTTGCGCTTGCCCGTTTGCGCCGAATGGATGGCGAGCGCCATGGTCAAGCTGCTGGCGATCAGCACGGCGGTGTTCGCCGCGCCAAATCGGACATCCAGCAGGCGGCTGCCCGTCTCAAACGCCTGCAGATGCAGCGCGCGATACACCGCGTAGCAGGCGAACAGACCGCCGAAAAACATGATTTCCGTTACCAGGAACACCCACATGCCGAGGTTGCCGGCCTCGTGCTGCTGCTCCATGTCTTCAAACTGGTGCGCGAAGCCCGGAGGATGGGCATTATGAACTGCCGCGTCAGCCACGTGCCGCCCCCGGATTCGGATTTGCGTAGTCGTATGCTTCTTCGGTGACGACCGGAATTTCATCAAAGTTTTCAGTTGGTGGTGGCGAAGGCGTCTCCCACTCCAGCCCCTTCGCGCGCCAGGGATTCGGCCCGGCCACCGGCCCGTACCGCATGGACCACACCAGATAAATCAACGGAATCAGGTAGCCGACGCCCAGGATCGAAGCGCCGGCGGACGACATCACGTTGAGCACCTGAAATTCCGCGGGATACACGGCGTAGCGCCGTGGCATTCCCAGGTAGCCCAGCATGAACTGCGGGAAAAATGTCAGGTTGAAGCCGACGAATATCACCAGCGCCGCAAACCGCGCCCAGCCGTCCGGGTACATTCGTCCGGTAATCTTCGGCCACCAGAAGTGGATTCCACCGAGATAAGCCATCACAGCGCCGCCGACCATGATGTAGTGAAAATGGGCGACGATGAAGTATGTGCCGTTCAAGTGGACATCCGTCGCGAGTGAGGCCAGGAACAATCCCGTCAGCCCACCCATCGTGAACAGCCCGATGAACCCCATCGCATACAGCATCGGCGCCTGATAAGAGACGGAACCCTTGTAGAGCGTCGCCGTCCAGTTGAACACCTTAATCGCCGAAGGTATCGCCACCAAAAAACTCAAGACGGAGAAGATCAGTCCGGCGTAAATGGATTGGCCGGAGACGAACATGTGATGACCCCAGACCAGGAAGCTGATCACCGCAATCGCCATGCTTGAGAACCCCACGAAGCTGTAACCAAAGATCTTCTTGCGAGAAAAGCAGGTGACCAGCTCGCTCATCACTCCCATGCCCGGCAGAATCATGATGTACACAGCCGGGTGTGAGTAGAACCAGAACAAATGCTGGAACAGGATCGGATCGCCCCCGATGGCGGGATCGAAAATTCCGATGTGCAGCAACCGCTCGAGACCCAGAAGGAAAAGTGTGATTGCGATCACCGGCGTGCCCAGAATGAAAATGATGCTCGTCGCATATATGGCCCAGATGAACAGCGGCAGGCGAAACCAGGTCAGACCCGGCGCGCGCATTTTGTGAATTGTGACGACGAAATTCAGCCCCGTCAGGATCGAGGAGAATCCAGTTATGAACACGCCGAGCGCCACCGGCACTACCTGCGTGTGAGAAAAGCCGCTGCTGTATGGCGTGTAGAATGTCCAACCAGTGTCCACGCCACCAGAGATGGTGGCATACAGTGTGAAGATTGCACCGACGATGTAAATGTACCAGCTCAGCAGATTCAATCTTGGGAATGCGAGATCGCGTGCCCCGATCATCATCGGGACCAGGAAGTTGCCGAGTGTGGCGGGAATCGAGGGCACCAGGAAGAAAAAAACCATAATTATGCCGTGCAAAGTGAACAACTTGTTATAAGTATCGGGCTCGACCAGCGCGCCCCGCGGCTCGATCAGATGCAGGCGCATCAGCACGGCGAATGCGCCGCCTACGAAAAACATCAGCGTGATGGATCCCAAGTAAAGCAGCGCAATGCGCTTGTGGTCGGTGGTCAGCAGCCACGACTTGATCCCATAATTCGCGTTCAGATAGTGAACCCGCGAAGATTCAGGGGGCGCGCCAGGCTGTATGTCCGTAACCACAGTGCTCATTTCAGGTTTGTCTTCCTTTCCTCAGTCCCGAGCGATTTCACGTATGCAATCAGTTGCAACACCTGCTCCTCGTTGATCTGGCCCTGGAAAGTGGGCATAATCGGCGGATAGTTGGGCAGGATAATCGAGTTCGGGTTCACGATGGCCTGGCGGATGAGCGCCTCATCCACCACTCGCACTTCGCCGCTACGAAGTTTTTCCTGCTTGCCGTAGAGCCCTACGAGAGAAGGACCGCGGCCCGTGCCGTCGGTAGCATGGCACGTCACGCAGCCAAGCTGGTTGAACAGCCGCTCGCCCGCCTGCGTCATAGATTCGTTCCTCGCGCCACCGGCGAGCCACGCGGCATAGTCAGCAGGCGTCATCACGTAAACCCAGCCGATCATTTCGGCGTGGTCCGCCCCGCAGTATTGCGCGCAGAACAAGTGATACGTGCCGATCTTCGTTGCCTGAAACCAGAGTGACGAGTACCGCCCGGGGACCACATCCTTCTTCACGCGAAATGCAGGGACGTAGAAATCGTGAATCACATCTTCGGACGTCATGGTCAGTTTCACGGGCACATCCACGGGCACGTGCAGTTCGTTGATTTCGCGCGGGCCCTCCGGGTGCTGCAGGTGCCACATCCACTGTTTGCCCACCACGAAAATTTCCATCGCGGCCGATGGTGGGCGCGAATTCCGGAAATAAAGGCTCGATGCCCAAACAAAGATCACAACCGTGAGCAACGTTGGAACTAGTGTCCAGGTGAGTTCGAGCGCGAGATGGTCTTCGGTCTCGGCGGGCCGCTCGTCCTCTGAGCGGCGGCGGTACTTCACCATGAAATAAAAAATGATGCTGAAGATCAGCGCCGTGAAAAACAGAGTAAGCCCCGTCAGAAAAAAGTGCAGCCGGTCCACGCCCTCGGCGATGGACGAAGCTGCGGCAGGCCGGATCGGTATGCCTTCCTGGATGGCCGCCAGCAAGTTGATCCCGGATTGAATTAAACCTGTCATGTTCGTTCCCCAAAAATCTTTTGCCGCGCGTTGCTCCTGCGGCTGTTCTAGGCCTTGCGTTCCGGCAGTGCGTAACGCTCGCTACGCGAGAGCACCAGAACCAGGATCCCGATGGCCAGCACCGTCAGCAGCCCTCCGGCCTTGATCACGCGCGATATCAACAGTCCATATCTTCCAGTTACTGGGTCGTAGTGGTAGCAGAACAGCAGCACCTGATCGATCGCGGAACCGATCTTTCCCTCGGAAGCCTCCACCAGCCCCAGGCGCATGTCGCGTGCGAGGTACGTGATGCCGTAGAAGTAACGCGAAATTTTTCCTCCCGGCGTCAGCACCATCACGGCGCTCGCGTGCGCGAACTGCTTCGAATCTGCATCGTACGCGTAGCGGAACCCCACCGCATTTGCGAGTTGGCGGATTTGTGATTCCTCACCGGTCAGGAAATGCCAGCCCTGGGCCGCGCCCGGTCTGCCATAAATTCCGGTGTACAGATCCCGTTTCACGGAAGCCAGTCTCGGAGTCTCACTCGGATCGATACTCACCGTGACCACGTTGAAATCCTTGCCGATATCCATGGGCACATCTTTCAGACTGCGGTCGAGCCCATTCAGCACCTGCGTGCAAAGCATAGGGCAGTTGTAATACACCAGTGCGAGGACCACGGGCTTCTGCCCAAAAAATTCCGATAACTTGACGGGGCTGCCAGTTTCGTCGTGAAATGTCAGCCCTAGTGGAATCGCTTCATTCAATTTTTGGTCGATGCCGACATCCTTCAGCAGTTTAGGGCGCACACCGATGTTCTGCACTGGCCCCGTTACCTGCGCCGTGCAGACAGCCGGATACGCGAGCAGCGCGAACGAAAGCAATCCACTCGCCAGGGGAACCATTGACGCATTCAGTTTTTGACTCACAGATTCTTTACTCCCAACACCCATGCAAAATTGTGCCGCAGTCGCGGCGTCTACTTCTTTTCTTCCTCCGCGGGCGGTTTCACTAGGTAGCCGCAGGGCCCTTGCCAATCGTTCGCCTGAGGCGCGCTCACAGTCCCCGCAGCCTCCACTGCCGCTGTTGCACCGGATGCTGAGGTGGCAGCGGGCCGCGCGGGCAGGCCGCGCTGGGCAATCAAATCCATCGCCCGATCCACCGGAATTCGCGCCACTTCGTTGTGCGGATCCACCCAGCCGTACGTGTTCAGTTCCTGCAGTTGGGCCTCACAATATGTCTGCAGATCGGCGCGAGGCGCCACCTGCAGCCTCGGTTGCGGCGGCAGCACCCGCGCGTTCTCAAACGGCGAAGCCGGCGGCCCAAGCTGCTGTGACTTCGCAAAATAGAAAAACATCCACTTCATCGAGATCAGCACTGCAACTAGGATCGCGAGGAGCGTGAGTCCGAACTTCAGCAAGCTGTGCACATCAGCGTCGCTGCGCTCGTAGCCGTCGCCGTGCCCGTCTTGCGGCGCGCGGAGTTTAGCCTCCGTGCTCATGCTCGAGTACCCCTTCAAACCGCGGGTCATGTTGCGGCAGCAACGGCCGCTTCTTCAGTTCCGAGAAAAATGCAGCTAGCCACACGCCGCCAATTCCCACAACGGCAAATACGTCCAGCGGCGACGGGCTTGGCCCGGAAGGCTCATAAGCCGGAGCCACGAGCCAGTAAACGTCCACCAGACTCAGCACTATCAGCATCCCGGCTACCAGGGAAAGCATCTGCAACCGCCGCTTCACGCCGCGTTGCAGCAGTAGCAGAAATGGCAGCGCGAAATGGAGCACGATCAGGATCGCTGCTATAGCACCCCACCCGCCGAATGCGCGCGCCGTGTACCAAGGAATTTCATCTTTGATGTTTCCCGACCAAATGATCAGAAATTGGGAAAACGAGAGATAGGCCCAGAGCATCACGAATGCCAGCATCAGGTTGCCCAGATCGTTGAATTGCGAAGCCGTCACGGCGTGCGCAATCGGCTCCTGCTCGGAAAGTTTTCGCAGCATGAACACCACGAATGACATGGCTGTCAGCGCCGCCACCACCATCACAATCATTCCGTACATCGTCGAAAACCAATGCGCCTCGAGCGACATTACCCAGTCGATCGAGGAATACGTCACCGCAATCCCCCACAACATCAAGCCGGGTCCGCTCAGCGCCTCCAAGCGCGTGGCCAGCCGCGGGTCGCCCGTCTTGTCCTGCTCACTCGACCACTTGTTCAAGAGCCACGCGAGCCCGATCCAGATGGCGAAAAAGATCACCACGCGCACGGTAAAAAATTGAGGATTCAAATACGGCCGCTTGTATTGCAGAAGCGGGTCGACGGCAACTTGCGCGGGCTGTGCCCATTTGTACAGGTGCGACATGCCCAGCAGCACCGGCAGGAAAAGAGCCGCCATCCAGACAAACGTACGCGTCCCGGCTTCCAACAGTCGCCGGATCGGGTAACCCCACCAGCCGCCCGTGAGGTGGTGCAGCATCAGGATGGCCATGCAACCCATGGGAATTGCGAGCCAGAACACGTATGCGAACAAATACGACCGGAAAAATTGCGTGTGGTCCCGCATTGCAAACGCGCCGCAAAGAACCAGGCCAATCACGCCGGACGAGAGCGCAATCCGCTGCACGCGGTCGCGCTGAGCACGAGCTATACTGGTCCCGTTCATCGTATCTGCGCTTTCCGACTCTCTTCCGTCAATTTCCGGCGAATCGCTCCGGGAACATCGTGAATCGTGGCCTGGTGGCTCAATTGCAGCGCGCGAATATACGCCGCAATCCGCCAGCGATCTTCGGGTTCCACGCGCGTTGCGTAGCTGTACATCGAGCCATCCCCATTCGTCATAACGTCGAAGAAATGTCCCGCGGGCGCTGCGCGCAACCGATCGATGTGAAATGAAGGTGGTGGAGGAAAGCCGCGCTGCACGATCATGCCGTGGCCGCCGCCGTTGTAATCATGGCAGGGCGTGCAATAAATGTTGTAGCGCTCGCGACCGCGCTCGAGATCGGCGCGCGTAATCGGGAACGGAAATTTGTCCGCCAGCACACCATTCTCTTTTCCCGTGTACAGCAGTTCGTCGAGATGAAGATGCCCCCGCGCGACCGTTCCGGGAACCACCGGGCGCTCCGACCGTCCATCGTCAAAAAAAGTGGTGGGTTCGTAGGGCAAATACTTTGGCTGAACGTGCATATCGAGCCGACAGCCCGCCAGCAGTATCCCCACTGTACTGAGCCAGGCGACCCCACACACCCGCGCCAGATCGCCATTGCGCACAGCTCTCCGTCTGCCGTCGAGTCTGGTCTCAGGCTTCAATCTCGAATACTCCATGCGAGTGCAAGCTTTCAAGAAACGCTTTGGTCTGCGCCAGTTCGAATTTCTTATCGCGCGCCTTTACGCACAGGAAAAACCGGTCCTTTGACGCCAGCGCGAACCGCGCCACGTTGAAGACTGGATGATAGGGCGTCGGCAATCCATTCATCGCCAGCATTCCAAACACTGCCGAAAGCGCCGCGCCCAGCACCGTCAATTCGAATGTGATCGGAATGAACGCCGGCCAACTGTTGTACGGCTTTCCGCCGATATTCAGCGGGTAGCTGATCACATTCGCGTAGTACTGCATGAAGAATCCACTCAGGCAGCCGATCAGGCCGCCTATGAAAACCACCGCCGGAAGATTCGTGTGCTCATATCCCACCGCTTCTGAGAGCCCTTCGATCGGAAGAGGCGTGAACGCGTCAATACTCTTGTAACCGGCATCGCGGGTCCGCCGCGCGGCCTCCAGCAATTGCTCGGGCGTCTCAAACTCCGCCAACAGTCCGTAGATTGGTTTACGCTTCATGGTGCTACTCGTGAATCTCCGGATTCGGATTTCGCACGCGCGCGAGATAAGTGGTGCGCGGCCGCGTATTTAAATCGTCGAGCAGACTATAATTCCGCGATTGCGCCTTCAACTTTGCCACGCGGCTGTTTGGGTCGTTGATGTTGCCGAAGACGATCGCTTCCGCGGGACACGCGGCCTGGCACGCGGTGACAATTTCGCCGTCGCGCACCACGCGGTTCTCTTCCTCCGACCGAATTTTCGCCGCGTTGATCCGTTGCACGCAATAGGTGCACTTCTCCATCACGCCGCGGCTACGCACCGTCACGTTCGGATTCCGCAGCCCGTAAAGGCTGGGCGTCTTCCAGTCCGAGAAAAGCAAGAAATTGAATCGCCGCACCTTGTAGGGGCAGTTGTTCGAGCAATAACGCGTGCCGACGCAGCGGTTGTAAGTCATCTCGTTCAACCCTTCAGGGCTGTGCGTCGTCGCGCCCACGGGGCAAACCACCTCGCAAGGCGCGTTTTCGCAGTGCATGCAGAGCACCGGCTCGTAATATGTCTCCGGATTTTCCACGCCGCCCCGGAAATAAGTGTCCACGCGAATCCAATGCATCGCGCGCCCGCGCATCACCTGTTCTTTGCCCACCACTGGAATGTTGTTTTCCGACTGGCAGGCGATCACGCACGCGTTGCAGCCCACGCAGCGGTTCAAATCAATTGCCATGCCCCAGGAATAGCCTTCGTATTTGAATCCGGGATAAAGTGTCAGGCCCTTGGTGGCATCCTCCTCGGGCAGTTTTGAGAAATTGGGATCCTTGCGGAATTCTTCAAGCGTTGCCACGCGCACCAGGTCGCGGCGAAACGCCTCCACGCTTTCCTGCTCCGCGGGATGGCCCTGCAGGTCGATCGCATACTGATGTTGCGTGACGGCGAAGTAATACTTATCGCCTGTTTTTTCCATGAGCAATCCGCTTGCAATCGAGGGCGACGCAGAAGTGCGGATGAAATTCGCGTTGAACCCGGTCCCGGTGCCCACATTCCCCGCGCGGCGGCGCCCATAGCCCAGGTGCAGCGTCACGGAATCGTCCGCATGTCCGGGAACCACCATCACACCCGCTTTCGTTTCGCGCGTGGCCATTCGCAGTTTCACGTAGTCGCCGGTCGCGACGCCGTGTTTTTGCGCCGTCGCCGCGCTCATCATCGCGGCGTTGTCCCATGTCAACTTTGTGATCGGCTTTGGGAGTTCCTGCAGCCAGCCGTTGTTCGCAAACCGCCCGTCGAAAACGGCAGGGTCGGGACGATAAACGATTTCGAGCGGCACAGAATGATAGACTTCGAGACCCGGCTCTTGCTTTGCCAGATCAGCCCTTGGTGACACGGAAACGGGAGGGAGCGTCGTCCCCGCCATCAACCCGTCGTGCAGTGAAGTCTCCCAGAAAGTTTCGAACTCTTTGTCCTTCTCCGGCCGCTGGCTCTTCCAAAAATCCCGCACCAAATCGTGCCCGGACGTCCCGGCCTGGCCAGCGAGCACCGCCACGATTTCATGCGCCGAATGCCCATCATAAAGCGGCGCGATCAGAGGCTGAATGATCCCAATGGTGCCGTCGTATGCGCGCGCATCACCCCACGCTTCCAGGAAATGCGAGGCGTTCACATGCCAGTGGCACAGTTCTCCCGTTTCGTCGTAGTAGTGCCCGGAATGAGCTCGGAGCTTTGCTTTCAGCAGCGCTGGCCCGAATTCAAAATCTGCAGGCGCGTCGTAAACAGGATTGCCACCAAGAATGACGAGCGCTTCTACTTTTCCGCCATTCAAATCGTTCACCAGGTCGCGCAGCGACTCGATCTGATTGACCGGATTCGCCTCGACCGCCTCAGTGTAATAAACCGTCTTGCCCACATTGCCCAGTGCCGCGTTCATCGCGTGTGCGAGTGCGTGAACCAACGGCGGCTGCTGCTCACCGGCGACAACAAGGCAGGATCCGCGATACCTCTCCAGGTCGCGCGCTACCATCGGCAGCCATCCTGCCCAGCCCGTGTGCTCGATTACCTCGCTATTCAGCCCAGGCACACCCACAGCGGATGCGAGCGCGTATGCGATGGGCCGGACGGTATAAGCTGCTCTCGGCCAACGATGGTCCGCCATCGCGCCCGTATTCGTGGGCATGCTTTCTACGACATACAGTCGGTTCAATTGCGACGAAGGTCCCTGCATTGCGCGACGGGAAGAAAATTCGCGCGCATACCGCACATGGCCTGACCCGGAAGAAAGAAAATCCGAATCAAGCGAGACGATCACGTCCGCCTTATCAAACCGATAAACAGTGTTCACCGGTCGGCCGAAAGCAAGCCGCGCACCTTCGCGCTCGTTGTCGCGCCCGCACGACTCATACTGATGCCACTTCGCTTCCGGAAATTCCGCGAGCAGCCCGCGTATCAGCGCCGCGAGCGAGGGCGATGTCACCGTCTCCGTCAGGAGACGCAGCCCCGTGCCCTTAGGAGCTAGTTGTACTCGCGCGTTTCCCATCGCTGTGACGAACGCGCCCCAACTGCTGATGCGTCCCTCCAGCATCACCGTCTGCGAGCGGTCGGGATCATAAAGCGTCAGCACAGAAGCCTGCGCGAACACGTCCGTCCCGCCCAGACTGCCCGGGTGCTCCGGATTTCCTTCGACTTTCGTCGGCCGCCCCATGTGGCTTTCCACCAGCAAGCCCGTCGCGACGCCCGCGATCGGCATGGAGGTGGCGTAAAACAGCGGCCTTCCTGGAATAATTTCCTCTGGCGGCTTCACGTACGGAACGATTTTCTCTGTTGGCAATTTCGTGCAAGCGCTCAACCCTGCAAGCGCCGCCGAAGCCGCCGCAAGTTTCAGAATTTCCCGCCGGTTGATTCCGTCTGCATGCGACTCGGCATTTGCCGGGAATTCATTCTCGAGGAATTCGCGGTACTCCTTCGTCTCCGACAATTCCTCAAGGCTCAGCCAGAATCGCTTGCCATTGCCTTCGGCAAGCTTCGCGCGCAGCGATTCGAGGTCCACTGAGTTCGGCAGTTTCGAGTTGGGGTCAGCGCTCATTGGTCTTTTCGCATCACTTTCATCGGTGGCACGTCGAACAATTCGTCAATCTCTGAATCTTGTATTCCGTCACGAGTTTCATCCCGAGTCGAATCTGGTTCGCCGGAGCTGTGTAAACCGGGTTGAACACCTCGGATCTCGGCCGCACATATTTTTCCGGCGCACGATGGCAATCCAGACACCATGACATATAAAGCGTCTGAGCCCGCCAGGTCAGCGGCATTTCCGCCACGGCCCCATGGCATGTGGTGCATCCCACGCCTTTGCTCACGTGAATGCTGTGATCGAAATAAACGAAATCCGGCAGCGCGTTCACCCGAGTCCAGGAGATGGACTTATCGTCGCGATAACTCGCGCGCACCGGCTCGAGCATCGCGGCATTTGTCCAGATTTTCGAGTGACATGTCATGCAAGTCTGCGTCGGTGGTACGCCCGCAAACGAAGAATTCTCGACCGACGTATGGCAATACCGGCAATCGAGCCCCAGTTCACCCACGTGATGTTTATGGCTGAACGGGACGGGCTGCTCACGCGCCACATTCAAGTTCGTGTAGTACGGCGACATCCCGATTTCGTACAGCGCGTAGCCCAGCAGCCCGAGGATGAAGACGCTGCCGTATATGCTCAGACGCGAGATCAGGTTCGTGCTGTGATGAAATATTTGCGCCATAAAAACTCTGGAACGCTCTCCCTACTTCCGCCGATTCTCTTCGTCTGTTTCTTCCACCAGCGTCCGCATCTCATAGATCGAAATCATTGGCAGGAAACGCAGGAAGAGGAACAGAAGCGTCAGGAATAGTCCAATCGTGCCGACGTACGTGGCCCAGTCCCACCTCGTTGGATAATACATGCCCCACGAGGACGGCATAAAGTCGCGATGCAGGCTGATCACCACGATCACGAACCGTTCCAGCCACATCCCCACGTTTACTATCAGTGAGATGACGAACAGCATCGGCACGCTCGACCGCACCCGCGACGACCACAGCAACTGCGGAATCGCGATATTGCAGGCAATCAGCATCCAGTAAAAAAATGCGTAGGGTCCGGTCATGCGATTCAGAATCAAGAATTTGTCGAATTGATTCCCGCTGTAGAAAGCCATAAACGTTTCCATCATGTAGCCGTAGGCCACGATCAGCCCCGTTGCCAGCATCACTTTGGCCATGTTGCCCAGGTGCCGCATGGTGATGAAATCTTCCAGGTTGTAAAACTTGCGAATCGGAATCGCTAGGGTCATCACCATCGCAAAGCCGGAATAAATCGCTCCGGCGACAAAATAAGGCGGGAATATCGTGGTGTGCCAGCCGGGAACCTGTGCCACGGCGAAGTCGAAGCTCACCACCGTGTGCACTGAAACCACCAGCGGCGTCGCAAGTCCCGCAAGCAGCAACGAAGCCGTCTCGTATCTGTGCCAGTGGACTGCCGAGCCGCGCCAGCCCATCGCCAGCATGCCGTAGATTGTCTGCACGGCGCGATTCTTGGCTCGATCGCGCAAAGTCGCAAGGTCCGGGATCAGCCCCACAAACCAGAAAAGCAGCGATACGGTGGCATACGTTGACACAGCAAAGACGTCCCAAACCAGCGGGCTGCGGAATTGCGGCCACAGCCACATCGGATTCGGGTATGGTGTCAGCCAGAAGAACAGCCAGGGCCGCCCCATGTGTAGCAGGGGAAACAGTCCTGCGCATGACACCGCGAACAAAGTCATGGCTTCGGCAAACCGGTTGATAGATGTTCGCCATTTTTGTCGCAATAGGAGGAGGATGGCGGAAATGAGCGTCCCAGCGTGGCCAATTCCGATCCACCAGACGAAGTTGACGATGGCAAATCCCCAACCAATCGGAATGTTAATTCCCCAGATGCCCACGCCGGCTACCAGAAGGTAGGAGACGGCAAACAACAGCACCATCATCAGCCCAAATGCGATGGCGAAGCCGAAGAGCCAGCCCTTGGTCGTGCCGCGGCTCAGCACGATTGAGCTGATTTTGTCCGTTACGGTCCCAAGCGTGTGACCGGGTTCGAGCAGCAGGTTACTCTCACCGGCAGCAGTTGGGTGTTGTGAGCCTTCAGAATCCACGAGTTGACCCCATCAGTGGATATGGATGCCCGCGAACGTCAGGAAGGGGCACCGAGCGGGTTTGCATCGCACCGACTCCGCGCCCGTTAAGCCGGAAATTCGCGCTCCAAATGTTCTCCAGCAAACCGAGTGTGGCGCGCGGCGCCTTATGCGTTCGGGTCGAAACAAAAACTTCCCGATCATGCAGTTCATTAAAGACGGAGTAGGATAAGGCGGGACGTGCACAGACGCAAGTTCAAACCAAGAATTTTGGCGCCGCTGAGGACTAGCGACCCAGCAGCCCGCTGCGCACGAAGATGACCCTCAGTCGGTGCGGCAAAGTAAAGTCAGTTGCGGGTCAACCAAAATCCGCGGCGGGTGATTCTTTACAACAAAATGGAAGCGAGTCTCCGGCCCCGTGGTCACCACCACTCCCAGCCGCTGCAGCTTTCCGCCCGGCTTGCCGCCATACAGCGGCACGGCAGCCGTGAAAATATCGTCCACTCCTGTTTGCAGAAGTTTGCCCGTCACAAGAAACTCCTGCCCGTGCTGCTTCACCTGGAATTCCACCGAGTAGTGGGGGATTCCCGTGCCGCGAACCCACTGAGCGAAGAACCAGTCCATCGAATGCGTGCTTTCAAGATCCATCGCCGGCGTCATTCGCTTCTCCACCTCGCGCTGGAAATCAGCTGTCGAGAAGGCGTGGAAACGATAGTCGGTCAGGATTGCTCGCAACAGTTCACGGAAACGCGCATCGGAAACATTGGCGCCTGGGTCGCGCATCATTTCGTGGAGCATATGAATTACCCATGTCCCCTTGCCGTAGGTGACTGTTTCATAAGCATTCGACGCTCGCGACGAGGTCAGTCGGACGCCGAAAGTCAGCGGTCCTGCATCCCCAACGATTTGCGTGGACTCCGGAATCGGGGCGCTCAGCGCCGCACGGTAATGTTCCAGCCACGATGCCAGCCGACGCTCGCTTGGTTTTTTCGCATCCGTGTACATCAGCGCGAGATAATTCGCCATTCCTTCTTCGATCCAGGCATCCCGGTAAATCGCCGAGCCAACCACGTTGCCCCACCACTGATGCGCCACTTCGTGGAACGGCATCAGTTCGCGCGCCTCCTCTTGCGTCCGCTCCGCCAGGCCCGCTCGCGTCTGCGCTTCCGGCGTCATAAATACAAGCGTCGAGAGATAGATCAGCCCCGGCCAGCCCTGCCCGAAGCTCCCCGGAATTTGCGACACATCCAAATGATCGAAGGGGAACGCGCCGTTCAGCGTTTCAAAAAAATGAATCGAATCGGCCACCTGGCTGCCCAACCGTTTCAACACTGCCGCCGGGCTGGGCGGCGGATCAGGCATCACAACGGAACTGGCGTGAGCATGCGGCGACCGGAAATTCGGTGGTAAATCCTGTGTCGTGCTGGGGAAGCTGCCTTTGCGGAGGAGCTCGAGGATGGCATTCTCGAGCTGCTGGTTCGCGTAGAGATAGATTTTGGGGTTGTCACCGCCGGCTGCCTCCATCTTGTACTCGCCCAGATTGAATCCTGCCACCGCGAACGGAACGTCGGACCTCCATCGCCCGGTTCTGGCATCTCCCTCTTCGTGTGATTCGACTTTTGTGCCCGTAGCAACAAGCGTGAAACGCTTGGGCCACCGGAAGGAAAGCTCAAATGGCACAAAATGGTCCCCGCCCCCCACGTGTGGATACCACGTGCCGCGCTCCCCCACGAATTCCACACCGTTGCCGGCCTGGCTGATGACGCTGCCTCGATACCGGATCTCCATCTGAAACTCTTCGCCGGCCTTTGCACCGGCGGGAAGAACTACGAGCAGGGAATCGTTTCCCTGGCGAAGAATATCGCGGCGGCTCAGATCCTCGTTCTGAAAATAGACCAGCGAGCGGCCGTCGCGCAGCTTCACGTCTTCCACCGCTAGGTTGCGCGAAAGTTCAAGCGGCACAATGCGCTCACCCGCTCGCACGTTTCGAATATGCAAAGCCGTCTTGCCCTCGAGCGACAAATCGTCTGCAATGGCCGTTTCCACGCGATAGTCAAGCGGCGTAAATTCTTCAATCCGTGCCGCTGGAGCGTCTTGTGAGCGAAAAGAAGCCCAGGTGTCGTAAAAGCGCGCGCCATTCACGAAGCGCGGCTGGCCGAAGAGGACTTGCTCCTCGCGCCGGTTGTCCACCAGAGCGTCGAAGGGCCCCACATTTTCACTGCCGATGCCTGCATAGAAATATGGCTGCGGGCCGGTGGACAGCAGATCGAACATGATCCGGACCGAATGCCACGGGTTGAGATTTGCGACGATCGGGTCCCAGCTAACCTCAAATTCCGGATCGTTCGCAGCGGTTGACTCGCTTGTTTTCAATTGCTGCCCGATTTCCGCCGCTGTGTCGTCCGTGAAACGCAGATATGCCCGCGCAAACGTCTGATCAAGGAGCGGCACTCCCAAAAATCGAGCCAGCGATTGCCGTTCGCCCCGGTCATGCGGCGTCGCGAAGATATGCCCGTGGCCTGTGAATACAGCGCCGGTCACGCGTCCATCAAGCGCCTGCAGGAAGGCAAGCTTACCGTCCGTAAACCGCAGGTTGATGATGTCGCGTCGGAGATTCAGTTCCCGGACGGCATAGACATGGTCTGTATCAGGCCGGAGTCCGTTGAGCGCCTGGTAGAGTGCTCGAGGATCCGCTGCAGCCTCCTGCGTGGCGGAAATGCTCGATGACTTGGGTGCCGCTTGTAGTGTAAAGGAATCTGGTGTGGAGGCCAGTGCCGCCAGACAGGCGATCCAGCCTGCACACAATGCGCAAAGCCCGCTGCCTCGCATTCTTGGCGCAAGTCTCCGCATGAATGCGACTGTACATCTTAGGGCATCGGCCAGCAAGGAGCCCGCCAGCCCGTTACGCCGCGCTTGTTAAAATCAAATCGTGCACCGCGCAGCGCCGATTGCCGCCCTGCTTCTCCTCGCCGTGTCGTCCGTGGCCGACACCATCGTCCTGAAAAATGGCCGGCGCATTGTTGCTGCCAACGTCAAGGAAGAAGGCGAGCGCGTAAGCTACGAAACTCCTGCCGGCACGATGTCCATCCCGAAATCCAGCGTGGCGCGCATTGATCACGATGGTTTCGCTTATTCCTCAACGGAAAGAGCCTCAGCCGAAGTTCCCATAGCTGCGCCGCAGATCGCCCCCGTGGCCGGCTTTGAGGCCGTGCTCAAGGCGACCATCCACGGCGACTCGATTGATTTTGCCTATATCGCGCGGCTGGAATCTGATGCCAGGTCCGGCTCCGCCCTTGCCGTTGAAAAAGCCGCCGCTGCACATTACGTTGCTGCCCAATTTTTGACCGGCAAGGGCGACACCAGCTCAGCCATCGATCACTATCGCCAGGCGCTCGAGTTCGCCCCGAAAAACGTGGGTCTGCTACTGAATCTCGCTGTCCTTTATCTCAACACTAATCAGCCCACGGCCGCGCTCGATCCCCTGGAAATCGCTCGCCGCGTCGAGCCGAACTCCGCCGATGTGGCCAAGCTGATGGGTTGGGCCTATCGCGACTCCAATAAGATCGATCAAGCCATTACGGAGTGGACTCGCGCGGAAGAATTGCATCGTGACCCTGACGTCGAGCGCGCACTCGAAAAGGCTGAGCGCGACAAGGCCGAAGAAGAAAGTTACCGCCAGGGCGAGACTCTTCACTTTGCCTTGAAGTATAAGGGCACCGCTACCCCGGAGCTCGCTCGCGCCATCCTCCGCGTCCTCGAAGACGATTTTCGCGATCTCGAATCCCAGCTCGACTACACCCCACGCGAGCAAATCTCCGTGATTCTCTACACCGAAGACGCTTTTGCCGATATCACCCGCGCGCCGGGATGGGTGGGCGCGCTCAACGACGGACGCATCCGTATTCCTGTGCGCGGGCTCCCCGGCATGAGTCCAGATCTGGCGCGCGTCTTGAAGCACGAGCTCACTCACAGTTTTGTGGGTCAGAAATCACGGGGCCGCGCGCCCACATGGCTCCAGGAAGGTGTGGCGCAATGGATGGAAGGCCGCCGCAGCAGTTCGAATGCTGCGGTGTTGGTCGAAACCGCAAGTCAAGGAGACGCTTTGCGCCTTCACATGCTCGAAGGCCCTTGGATGAGCCGGTCCAGCGGTC
>Ga0307473_10000045_pt1 | contig 25578 bp, 48 predicted proteins | sample atmos_gasesAM5C__FD_203744 | JGI IMG/M metagenome (GOLD analysis project Ga0307473, IMG submission 203744) | Hardwood forest soil microbial communities from Morgan-Monroe State Forest, Indiana, United States - atmos_gasesAM5C_515 | ecosystem: Environmental > Terrestrial > Soil > Temperate...
TCCTGCCCAGCGTTGTCCACTGCGGTGACTTGGTAGGCGAAGCTTGCCCCGGTGCCGGCTGTGGCGGTGACTGATGCGATCACAGGCGATGAGATTGTAGCGCCGAAGGAGATCGGGGCAAAGGCCCAGGAGGTCGGGGCCGTAAAGGTAAGGAGCTGGGGGGCGTAGTTCGGGTGCGTCAGATACATCGTGTTGGTGATTTGAACGAACTTAACCAACGCGAGGTCGGCTGCGGCGTAGGGCGAGGCGAATTTGTAAACCCTGGCAATGGTGCCACCGCTGACCCAGGCGGGGTAGCCAAGGCTGTTAATCGGCTGGCCATTGACGGTGGCGATGGTGATGTTGTTCCCGGCGACGTTCGTGGCGAGGAAGAACAACCCATTGAGCTGGGTCATCCCCACGATGCCAGTGACGAAAATCCAATCGCCAATGACGATGTTGTGCCCCGGGGCAGTGATGACGGCAGGGTTGGCCTGGGAAGCCGCGGTGATGTTGAACGGAGCTTCGAGAACCGACGCGCCTTTGGAGATCACCCGGCAGTAGAAATCACCAAACTCGAGGATATAGGGGATGAGGATAGAGGTTTGAAAAGGGATTAATCGAACAGCCGAGGAGGATTTGAATGCCTGAACAACGTACTTGGACCCAGGCCGAGTGCTGGCGCCCGAGCGGTAGTCGACGAAGAAGTTACGAAGCGCAGCGGCGCCTGAGTGGTACTTGGTCAGGTCGGTGCGAGCGAAGATGCTCGGGGCTAGCTCGCCTGCTGCGAAACTTGTTTGTATTAAATTGGTGGACATTAATACATACTCAAAAGCGCACCCCAGTCAAAGCTGACATTTGGGGTCCAGCCGAAGTCGGTGGAGTAATCCACTCCGCGAACCCTGATCCAATCCGGGGTTACGTTGTTGATCGTCAGGCCCTCGTTGCCATCGCCTGTCCTGGCGATTTGGATCATTGAATTGGCCTCGGTGAGTTTGGCATTCGCCAGGGCCTTATCGCCAGTGAGGTGGTAGGCAAGGCGGCCCGCGAGGACCATGGCCCAGGCGGTGACGAATTCAGAATCCATCACCGAAGGGTCGGTGATTTGCTTGACGTAGGCGAGGATCGCCTGTTGCTGGTTGGTGAGGATGACCCTGGTGTCAGCGCCACCGACTGTAGGCAGCCCGCTCGCACCGATTTGGTCGATCGCAATCTTGAACCTCACCGGTGGCCCTTGCCAGAACGAGGGAGAGCCGCCGGTGACAGCGGTGGTGATTGGAACGCCTGAGGCAAAGCCAGTGGCGAACTGAGGGACGATCCACAGGGCCCTAAGGCAATCTGGCGGGTAGGCGTATTCGTACGCCCAGGGCGGCGGGGGCTGGCCTTTTTGCCATGTGGCGGTACCGGTGGTTGGGTTCTCTGGCGTGCCCGGGGCTGCGCAGATCAGGGAGAGGTTGTTAAAGTTGTTCGCGCAGGACCACGGAGCCATCCGCAGGAGTTCGTCCCGGGTCTTGTCGATCCAGATATTGGCAGCGAAGGCCTCGTTTGAGACCTCTGCCAAGGAGGAAACGGTGGACCTTGTCCCAATGAGGGACAAGGCCTGGTTGACGATGTCGACCTCTGCGGTCACGAAGTCAGTTCCTTCACAATCCACATCACCGACTGCTCAAGGGCGGTGATGGCGAGGGAGTTGTACCGCCCTTGCTTGACCTGGGCGTACAGGGCCTCAAGCTCAGCGGCCTTGTCCTTGAGCTGGTCGTGGAGGGCTTTCTCTTCGTCGGTCAAGGCCCGGTACCGGGGGCGAAAGCGGCTGACGGCGATGGCCTCGTCAGACTGCCGCCCGTCGGTGGGGCCTTCGTATACATTCGCCATTGTTAGTCCTTTCTGTTGGTTGCAGAGATTACTCGGCCAGCTCCCAATCGGTGGCGAGGAGGTCAGCCTGTGAGCAATTCCAGGGGATCAGTTTGCTGTCGGCCCCGCAGAGATAGACGTACATATGCCCCATCTTGCTGTTCTCATCGGGCACTTGTAGGGCGAGCCACATGCCCTTACCGTTCCAGCCGGCACGACGGACCTTATTGCCGTCCTGCATGGCCTTGACGGCCCAGCCAATTCCTTGCATTCATTAGCCCTTTCTATTGGTCCCAGTCCCATGGTTCGACCCACCCAAGCCTGGGTGGCCAGAGGAACCATCGCTTGACGTGCCGTGCTTGCCCTGGGTCCCTGCGTTACCGCAGTTATGCCCGTGGAGCCCTGGGGACTGAGCGTCGTTGATGTTGCTCGGGCCCCGCGGGTGGGAGTAGTTGTGGACGTCCCGTGGGGTCTGGGCTCCGCCACCGCTGGCGCGTGGGGCCTGCGGCTGGCGAGACTCGGGGCCGTATTCGCCGAGGATGTCTCGGGGCATGTTAGACTCTCCTATCGTTGTTGGGGTTGCCGGGTTGGCTTCCGTCGTCCTCTTGGGCTTCCTCGCCCTCATCCTCTCCAGCCTCCTCCGTGTCGCTAGTGGCGATCTTCGCAAGCTCCTCCAAAGCCGCATCGTGGATGGCCTTCAGGTTGGGATACTTCAGAGCGCCTTCGGCGACGTGCAGGAGCAGTGCAGCGCGTTCAAAGTTCATCGGTGCTTTCCCTGTGAGCCTGAGTGATGGTTGGTCTGCCCTGCCTTCGGAGCGTGGACCCCGCGGGCGGTGTGCATGGGGACAGAGTTGGGCCCAGTTGAGCCGGTATCGGCGTGGTTGCCGACGTGGTTGCCGATCCGGGATACGTACGCCGGGTTGATGCCCCGAGCAGAGGGTTCGACCTTCTGCTGACCTAGGCCTGAGTGGGAAGCTCGTCCTTGTTTCATTTTCACTCTCCTTCGATTGCCCCACCTCGGCCTTTCTCGATCTGGAGAACCTCGAGAAGGTGTTTGTGGGCGCGTTGAAGCTCTGCTGAGAAATCGCTCGGAACCTGCTGGCCGATGGACTCCCAGTAGTTCTTGATGTAGATCAGGTTGTGGTAGTGGTGGGTGACGTGATGGATGTTCTGCGGAACCCTCCGCAGGGCATCGTTCGGTTCGTTGCTCATTTGGGTTTCTTCTTTCGTAAGATCCCGGTGCCTTTGTCGGCCTTGTTGAACTCCTTGGCGACGCCGGGTGGGATGCCGACCTTTTTGGCAAAGGCTGGATTGTGGGCTGCCGCCGCCATCGTCCTGGCCTGCTTAGGGGTTGAGCTGGGCATGGCGACCTCAGGTCTTGATGATGTAGTTCATGATCATCGTGGGTTCGACGGTCACGGTAGGACTGCCCCCGCCCTGGCTAGCGACGGTGTGGGTGTGGGAGTCTTGGGTCAGGGTGGTCGTGCCGAGGCCTGAGGAGGTTGTGAAAACCCCAGTGATGTTGTCCGGCCCGCCGCCAGAGGTTGTGGTTTTCTGATACCGGAACGAGTCCTGAGTGCCGCCAGTGACACCGCCGTGGTTATGGGAGGGAAGCTGTGCCACGGAGATGGTTTGGGTCTCAGCGCCGCCAGAGTTGCCAAGGGTCGTCGCGCCACCGGTGATGGAGGTTGCGGTCAAGCGATTGGCTGCGATGCCGCCTTGGTTATCCAGATTGGCGATGACCCTGCCACGGAGATCGGGGACGTTGAAGGTGGTGACGCCGTCGCCGACGCCGTAGGTAGTGCCGATGGCGGCGAAGAGCGCTGCGGTTGCCCCGGTGCGTGAGACCGCTTGGCCAAAGCAACCGAGGTATCCGGAGGGGATCACGGAACCCGCGAAGGCCTTGACCACACCAGAGGGCTCAGGGGCCACGCCGGTCAGGCCCAGTAGGGCAAGGCCAGCGGCCAGGGAGGCTGAGCCAACAACTGGCGCCCAGGCCGAGGAAACGGTCCCTGCTGGGAGGGTGGCGATGGCTGTGGGGTTGCCAGAGGAGTCCCAACCAAAGGCGAGGTTGGCTCGGTTGGCGACGGCTGGGATCAGGCCAGGGGCAGGGTCAGAGACGGCGACGGCGATCTGTCGGCCGAGGAGTTCCTGAAGCTGCTGAACAAGCATCGTCTGGTAGTCTAGGGCTTGCTCGATCGCAGCTTGGTAGGCCGTGCTTTGATTGGCCAGGGAGACCGGTTGGGTCTCAGGGAGGGTGCGAAGGATAGTGAGGGAAGTCCCGGTGGCGATTGGCGAGCCGATCAGGGGATAGGTTACGTTGCCGCCAAAGGCTGTTGGGTTCGGCGCCACCGCAGGGAACAGGGCAACGGAGTAGAGGTTAGAGGCGAGGAGAGTGACGACACCGGTTGCGTCAGTGAAGAAGACCTGAAGGTCGCTCGCGGCCACCGCAGGGAAGGTGAAGCCGAAGATCGTCGTGGCGCCATTGCCCGCGTAGGTGATCTTGTTCGAGGTGGTCGAGACGGTCATGGCTAGTTCCCATACCGAGCGAGGTCGCGGTAGCCGATGGTTGAACCGACCAAGGTGTCGGCTGCGCCGCTGGAGGACCAGCGAATGCGGATCTGAGCCGAGGTGTTCGTCAGGGTCCGTACGACGTTCTGGCTGTGTGTGGTGGCGGCTAGGACGCATTCTACGGATTGCAACGTCGTACCCGGAGCCGTGTCAGCAACGCCAAGCGACGAGACCAGAATCTGCGGATTGGTGGTGTTATTGCTGCAATACAGTGTGTTGATCGCCTCAACAACGATCCCACGCGGCGTCGTCAGCGTCACGCTTACAGCCGACGTCCCAGGGTTTGACTGGTTGATGTCCGTTTGGAAAGGCGCGTCGTACATGAACATGTCGACGGCCTGCTGGAACTTCCGGATGTTTGGAGTCGCATCGGTCAGGAAGGACCCGATATAACGCTTTTTGGTATAGTTCGTCGGCATGGTAGGCGATGGCGTGACGCCAGCGGTTTCAACAGTGCAGACGTAATCCACCACCTGTGTATCGGTCCGCTCGATCTGGAAGATCGCGTACCAAGTGTTGGTAGCAACCGATCCCGTGTCGAGACAGCCGTTGCCCGAGCCCACTGCCCAGGCTGCGGTAGTTTTGGTAAAGGCCGCAGCCTTCATCAGGGTGGAGTTATCGTCGGCATTAGTAGTACAGGCGGTGTTTGAGATCGTCGTGTTGGCGCCGGTGGCTGAGAGGGTACAGCCGCCGATGAAATTGGCAAACAGCGTAGCGTCGGTCGTTGACGAGATCGTGCCGCAGCCAATGCCGGTGTTCGTGGTCCACTGCAACGCCGAAGTCGCCGTCGAGCACGATGGCATCGCCATGTCGGAGGCGTTCGCCGTAGCCGAGGTTGGATTGGCCTTGACGGTATTAGCCGCCATCTGGGCGGCTTTGGCGTTGGTGACGATGTTGGTGGTGATAGTCGTGGCGACGGTGCCTGCGGAGCTCGTCACATCGCCAGTCAGCGCTGGCATCTGCCCTGCCGCGACCGACCCAGTCAGGTCGGAGAAGGCCGGCTGCGCACAGGTCGACAGCCCAGCCAGGATCGACGTGACGAACTGGTGCGTTGGGCAGGTGATGAAGAATGGGGAAAGGGCCGAGCCAACGAACCGAGTGTTGGCCGCAGCGTTGGTCGAGTCCCCGGCTGGCCGATCGGCGACCACGCAGTTGGGGTTGGTCGGGCCGCAGCCCTGGGCCAGGGCCGGGCCGGCGAAGAGGACGAGGCCAAGGGCTAGGAGAAGCCGTTTCATACGTTCGAATCCATAATCGTCAGGGGATTGTTAACCCCGCTGGCTGCGAGGGCTTTCCACGCCGTCTGGCACTCCCCTGAGACGACCAGGACGCCGCCTGAGAAGATCGGGAAGGTCCCACCGAGCGCAGCCAGGGTTGGGGTCAAGGCAGCGCCGTTGAGGTCGACCGAGGGACAGACGTAGATCGTAACCGCGCTGGGGTTGGCAAAGGTCAGCTGCTGGCGAGACGGGTTCGCGGCTACGACCTGGATTGCGGCTGTGCCCAGGTTGTTGACCGCACTGACCTTGCCACCTGAGGCAGCGCCAATAGCCCCGGGGCTGCCTGTGCTATTGGCGATGATACCCACGGGTTATGCCCTCCGCTCGCCGTTGACCTTGGACGCCAGCGTAGCGAGGATAGCCGCGTTCTGCTTCATCAGCTCCATCATCTGGCCCTGCATTTCCATGAACTGCTGAGCTGGAACCCCAGCGGATTGGGTCGTGGCCATGGTCTCCGCGACCTGCCGCTGAAGGTCAGTCAGGAGGGATTGGGAGTAGTTGCCAGGGAGGGACTCAATCGGATGCTGCCAGTTGGCGCTGGCCGCCTCAGAGATGGCCTGGGCCTCTTCGTCGATCGGCTCCATATCCGGGGTCGGCGGACCGGAGAAGATCAGGTCCTTCGGGTCGGCGTTGACGCCGTCGCTGACGTTGATGTTCCCACCGATGACCTGGCCGGACTGGGAACGGAAGACCTCGTTCCAATCTGCCGGGTCCTCAGGGTTGAGGAACAGCGGAACGGGGAAGATCTTGCGGACCTGCTTGCCAGTCCCGCGGTCGATCTCCTTGTACTCCCACTCAGTGCCTTTGACATTGAGGTAGTGCGGCTGGGTTAGACGCCATCTTGCCATATCGGCCTCCTAGAGAACGATCCAAGTCGTTCCGTTGCAGTAAACAGCCACATGCACAGCGCCGCCAGAGGCGACGGCTGCAAGGGCTGCGGGAACAAGCGCGTCGGTAACGCCGAAGATCAGGCCTTCGGTCGCGGCGTTGCAGGGTGGCAAGCCGGCTACGGTTGCCTTCTGTGGCTGTGGGCCCGATCCAGTTCCAGTTCCGCCCATAGCCAGAGGGACAGGAATGGGAACGCTTTGGCGAATATCCTGGGCTTGTGCAGAGCCACAGAGGAGCAGGAAGAGAGCTAAGGTTCTCACTGTTGATACCCCCAAGCGTTGATGGAAGTAGCAGTGTTGCCTGCGGCACCAGGGACGGTGACTACCACCGCGGTGTTAACCGCAGAGCTGGGAAGGCAGTAGTTGCCGAAGGAGAAGCTCACAGGGGCATTGGCCACAGCAGCACCGGCGGCGAAGGTGTAGGCCCCGGTGAAGGTGAAGGCGTTAGGCAGGCCGGTAATGGTCGGTGTGACCGAGGTCGCAGCGGTGGCCCCGAGGCCAGTGATGTTGAAGCCACAGATGTAGGTGAACTTAGCCGCTACTGCAGCGAGGGTAGCGGTGGCTGTCGTGGTATCCGCAGCGTTAAAGACTGCCGTGACCGGCGTTGACCCTGGTGGGAACCCGGCTGAGCCTGAGCCAGCAGCGACGGTGCCTTGGGTGGTGTTCAGAGCCCCAAGGGGGCTGACCGTAGCCTGTCGCCATCCGAAGGTTCCATCCCGAATGGCCGTGGCGTTGCGAGACGAGTCGCCGATGGTTACTTGGTTTAGCTGAAGGGTCGCAGACGACGTCGGAGGGCTCGCTGCGGCGACGGTAAGGGCACCGATGGCGAGGGTGTTGACGTCAGGACCGCCAGCACCGGTCAGGACCTCGGCTACGAAGTTCCCGTCGACGAACCAGAGGATGCTATCGCCACGGAAGTAGATCTGGTACTTGTGAACCCCCGCATCGGTTGGCTGGGGGATACAGTTACAGAACTGAGGACCGGTGGTACGAACGGATAGGTCGATGTTGACGTTAATCGCCCCCGACGCCCAGGTCTGTGCCCTGAGCTTCCCAGCGGTATCGATAGCAAAGCCAACGGCGTTGGTCAGCGGAGCCGCGGCCGTTGGGGTACCTGGAGCTGAGAAGAACCCAAAGAACCGATAGGCGTTGGAGAGGACGGGGAATTCCCAGTTAACCTGGAACTGGAGGGTGACGTAGCCAGGGTTTCTCCCAGCAAAGGTCGGTTGGGAGATAAGCTGGGAGAAGCCGTTGGCTTGGTTGCCAGAGCCGAGGACGGTGGCACCGACGGCGTTGGTAGCGGCGGTCGCATTGCCTCCACCGCCCGTAGTCGGAGTGCTCCAGCGATTGGTGGTGTCGAGGGTGCCAGTGCCGAAGTCGTCCCAGAATAACTGGGCGTTTTCGAGCTTGACGTTGAAGGAGTTCCCATCGACGGACGGGAAAACAGTGGGCGGAGCAACGGTCTGCTCCAACCCCTGGGCAAAGGCACTGGCTGGAAGCAGCGCCAGTGCAAGAGCCAGCCAGTGCTTTTTCATGGTTCAACCCGGTGACATGCAGACGATGTTGTAGACGGTCGAGGCCACGTCGACGGTCATGGAGATCGCCGTGGCGGAGACGGTGTAGGTCGGCTGAACCGCTGCGCCCTGAGGAGTGATCACACAGGCCGGAGCGGTGGTGAAGGCTGTGCCGAAGGTGACGGTACAGGTGGTGGCGGCAGAGCCGGTGGTCAGGCGAAGGGCATTGTCCGACCCGGTGAAAGACGGGGAAGTGCCACAGGTTGAGAGGACCGGAGGGAGGCTGCCGCGGGTGGTGGAGTTGATATGCCCGGGGAAGTTGACGCCGTTGTTGGTGTCGTACCCGACTAGCCCAGTTGGGTCCTGGGACAGCTGGACGGATTTGGTAATGTTCTGCCCAATCGCGGCGCCGGCAAAGCAGGCGAGGATTAGGAGAGAGGGAAGGAGGTACTTACGCATGGGTTATTCCTCTGTCCACACGATTGAGCCATTCCAAGCCGAGGCGTTGGTCAGGGTAGCACCGCCGAGGCTGACACAGATCTGGGCCGCGGCGCCAATGAGCACCGGGGGCTGAACGAGGTTCTCAGTGTCACGCGAGAAGTGGAAGTCGGCCGCGGTTGGAACAGCGACCGAGGTCACCACAGGCATGGTCAGGAGCTGAGAGTCGAGGAAGGTTGGCGAGGCGTCGTTCACGGTTGGGTTGGCTGTGTAGGAGACCACCACAGCCGTGGCGGCGCCGATCGAGGTGTCTCGCTTGGCGACGTTGTTGGCTGGGTTGGCGGTGGTGCTAGCGGCAGTGCCACCGGTATCGACCAAGACCCGTCGAAGGAGCTGGACGGGGACGATCTGCACCGCAGTGGCGGTGGTGCCCCAGATTTGAATCCGCTGGAGGCGGACGGTCTTGGTTGCCGAGCCGGCGATGCAGACGACGTCGGTACCGCCGGAGACCGGGACGAGGCCGAAGAAGCCAGCGGAGTAGGTGTTTCGGGTTAGATACCCGGTAGTCAGGCCAAGCTGCGGGACGACGTTGACCTGTGCCATGGCCGGGGTGGCAAGCGCCACCAAGGCCAGAGCGGTGAGCCAAAGGCGGCGCATTAGTTGGCCACCGTGATCCCGGCGGGATAGCCGCCGAGGACTGCGTTACCGGTCGACTGGTACATCTGGTCGATGCGGTCGAGGACGACGTAGGCCGAGGCGGTGCCTGCGGTCATGGTTGCACCGGCCACGGTCCAGAGCAGGCGGACGAACCGAGGGACGGCGATGCCGGCTGGCGGCCGGGGGAAGTCCATGTCGAACAGCCGAGCACCGGCCACGAGGGTAGCCAGGGCATAGGTCGGCGAGGTCCACCAAGTGGTGAAGGCGCCGGGGGCACCAGCACCGTTATCAGGGGCGCCCTGGAGAGCGACGGAGAGAGTGCCAGCGCCGCCAGAGGTAAAGGTCGTACCGACCTGAGCCAGGAGCTTGAGGGCCGGATCGTCCCCGATCCCCATGTCCCTGGCGCCTTGGAGATTGGCCAGAACCGGAATGCCGGCCATGTGGAGATCGAGGGTGTTCTGTGAGGCCTGCGTGCCAACGGCGATAGCGAGGCTGGCAGCAGAGTCAAAGGTGGCAAGGGCGTCGAGGATCATGATCAGGTCACCCGGGCTTCGTTGTTGAGGACTGCATCACAGGTACGCACCGGGATGCCGCGGAAGGTGGTGATGGGCTTGCCATCGAACTCCTCGATCCGGAGGAGGACGTTGGTTTTGTTCATCGCCTGGAGGTCGAGGTAGGTGCGGATGACGCGGTTGCAGTACAGGACGGTTCGACCCATATTGGCCCGGACCTCTGGGGAGTCCGAGGTCTGGACGGTCGTGGCAGAGACCGGCGCGGTCGGCAGACGGTAGAGCCCGCGGACGATCAGGTTGATCAGGTTGGCCGCGGAGACGCCGGTGAGCTGGGTGACGTCGATGTTGGAGATGCGGAAGGCGTAACGCCAGTCGCGGCCCACGAGACCGATCTCCCACTTGAAGTGGTCTCGGTAGGCTTGGTAGGTGTTGCCGCTGGCGTCCTGCACGGGCCACTCGCCCATGTCTTTGTGCTGAAGGCCGGTGATTTTGCCCTTGGGGAACGTGGCGTGCCAGGTATCCGATCCCCAGACCACGCCCCAGATAGAGGTGTTGGTCGAGCCGGTGCCACCGCCGTCGAGGACGTTGGCCGCGGTGTTGGAGTTCGCAGCGTTGACGGTGGAGTACCGCGGGGCAAGGCCGGTGAAGCGCTCCGGGTTGACCGACTGGTTGCCGTAGATCAGGGTCGAGGCGACCTGCTGGGACATGCCTTCGAGGAAGGCCTTGACCTCAGACAGGCGGAACTCGGCGGTATTGCCGTTGAGATCGGCGATGTCCTTGTCGATGACCGCGTAGGTCTCAAGGTTGCCACAGGCATCGGTGATCTGCGCGGTGGTCGACTTCGCGTTCGGCACGCCCTGATTGAGCAGGCGCCAAGTGGCCTGGGGCAGACCAGTACGGACGGTGGTTTTGTGCCCCGTTGGGAGGTTGCCCTCGATAACCAGGAGGTCTTCGAGGATCTCGTTGGTCTGGCTGAGCAGTTCGATGATGCTGGCGATGCGGTAGCCATCATCGACTCGCTTGGCCCAGTCCATGTAGGTGAGGGCAGTTGAGCCCACGATTGCCATGGATTATGTTCCTGCGGATGGGAGGTTGGGATACAGGGCCCTGGCTGGACCTTGACGGTCGCCAGTCCCTGGGGCTGTCTGGCCGAAGCGCGACGGGGCCTTGCCAGTGACAGGGCCTCCTTCGGTGACTTTCTGAGCAAGGGCAAAGAGGACCTTGACGAAGGAGTGGAAGTTTCCTGCGCCGGTAAAGTCCATATCTGCTCGAAAGTCTGCGGCCAGTTGTGGGTTCCCAAGGCCATCCAGTGCCTTTGACACTGTGGTCTTGACCGCATCAAGCTTTCCCCCGATCTCGGGATCGGCATTGATCTTGGCAACCTCTTGGTCTTGACGTTCCTTGTAGAAATTCACCGGGCCCTCAGCGGCCTCGCGGGTCTTGGCGGCGTAGAAGTCCACGAGGGACTGCGCCTGCTCCTGCGTGAGGTTCATGCTTTTGAAAAGCTTTCCAGCTTCCTCAGCGACCTCGGGCTTGATCTCGAAGCCCTCAGGGGCAGTGAAATCGGCGTACTTCTCCGGCGCCCCCTGCGCGGCCTCGGGCTTCTTGCCGTCTTGGTTGAGGAGGGATTTCTCCCCACCTTCAGTGGGTGTAGTCGACGTAGTTGGCTCCGGCTTCGCCGGCTCCGTCGTCGGCTGCTGGCTCTTCGTCGGCTCCGTCTGGGGCTGGGTCGTCCCCTCGGGCCCGGGCGCGGTTGTTCCGGTCTGCGTCGATTGCTGAGTCTCGCTCATTGGCTTCCCTTAGCATTAGGATTAACTCGGAGGGACAGAACTGCATGATTGAGGTCAGCAGTTGAAGCCCTTGGTTGCGCTCGCCCTCACGAAAGGCCATGTTGAGAGGGTTGAGGTCGAAGGAGGTGTGGAAGACGTGGGCCGCAGCGAGGCGACGCCAGAGATAGGCTCGGCCGCCCAGGTGGGACATCAGGGCGGTAATGACCTCGCGGTCCTGGGCATCGGCGAGCTTGGCAGCCTTGGCGGCGACTTTGACATCGGCCCTGGTGGCGGCGTTGTAGGTCATTGCAAGCCCCCACCAGCGGACATCCGTTGAAGGGCGTTCTTGCCTGCGCCTGTGTCGGTCTCAGAGAGGAGCTTGGCGCCTTGGACGGCAGCCATGGATTGTTGCATCTTCTGTTCCTGGGCCTGCTGCTGCTGGCGCTGCTGGCGGATCTGGGCCAGGGCCGTCGGGGAGCGGATGAGCCTGGGGTCGTTGTTGACGAGGGAGGAGTATTTCTCGATTCCGTAGTCGAAGTCGACGTTGTCCATCGCCTGTGGGTCAACCCCAGCGAGGTTGCCAACCATGGACATGACCCGCTCGATGCCACCGGCGGAGGCCGCCTGCTGGGCGAGCTGGAGCATGGAGACGTACTTGACCGTGATGGCCTTGCCTTGGATCTCAGCCGGGGCCGGTGGGAGGATCCCCGCACGGGCGGCGATAGCGAAGGTCCTGTCGATGGCCACTGCGAGGAATTCGTTATGCAGCCGGGTGAGGACTGGGCCGAGCATGATCATTCCCTCGGCTCGTCGAGCGTCGATTTCAACCGCGGTTACGTTGGACCGGGTTTCGTACTGGGAAATGATCTTGAACAACGGAACGTAGAAGGCTTTCTCAATCCGCTCACGGACCTCCATCAGGTCCTCGGAGATTTCCTTCACCGGTGGCTCGACGGTGTAGACCGGGGCAAAGCCAGGGCGACCCTGGGACATCATGCCAGAGACGTAAGTCACCCCGCCGGGGAGGAGGCTGGCGGGTTGGTTCTTGAGCTGGATATCAGCAACCATCGGAGGGTTGACGAGCTTGTCGATGGCCTGGGCTTTGCGCTTGGTTTCGAGCTGGAGTTGCTTCACATCAGGCAAAGCATCCATGCCAGGGCTTCGGCCGTAAGCGTCGTTGGAGACGAGGTCCCATCGCCCGGGCATGTGGATTTGTTCGTGGAAGCCTCGCTTGCGCAGCCAGCCTGGGGCGTAGGAGGAGCCGCCTTGGGGCGAAGCCGATCCGCCCCATTCCCAGTAGAGCTCGCGGAAGGCGAAGTGAGAGGGAATCCCGTAGGCTCGGCCGTCGTCATTAGGTTCGATCGCATGGGCCACGACCAGCTCGCGGGTGAGGGAAGAGCCACCCTCACGCCAGAGCCGGGCGACGGTTGGGGAGACGGCAGAGAGGCCGAACTCGCCCACAACTTGGTCGACGGTTAGGGTGAACTCGCGGTAGAAGATCCGGGCCTTCATGTCCTTGTCGTTGTCGAGGTAGAACTCGCCAAGGCAGGGGTTGATGCAGTTGATGACGTTTTCGAAGTCCTCGTAAATCAGGACGACGCAGGTGCCGAAGACCACGAGGTCGAAATAGGCCACGGCGAGGGCGGTGTAGAAGTTCGACTCGTGGAAGATGAGCATCATGATCCGCTCAACTTCGGCGAGCCAGAGGGAGACTGGCGAGGTCTGGGTCGAGTCAATGCGGCCGACCTGGAGGCCGAACCAGGGCCGGGCTGGGTCGGTCACGCCGAACATGATGCCAGCTCCGCAGTCCCTGGCAGAGAGGGTGCCGGCGTTGTCGAGGATGTGTTGGTTGATTGGTGAGCCCCGGGCCATTTGGTTGGGGGTGATGATCCATTTGTACCGGCGGGGGAGGAGGTAGTCAGCAAGCTCGCGCCAGTGGGTCCACCAGGAGTAGCGGTTGACGCGCAGGCCCATGAGGCGGCCCTCGGCGGCTCGACGGAGCTTGAGGTCGCCTGGGGCTTGGCCGACGGATGTGGCTTGCTCGGGCACTAGCGTTTGGCCATGGGTGCGAGGGCGGCAGAGGCGGACTTGAGGTTGCGGGACGGGTTGGCCTTACGGGCGAGGCGGTTGGCCAGGGCCGGCGAGGAATCGGTCTGAGCCGCGGTCGGGTTTGGCTCGCCTCGGCGGTCTTCGATGGCGGTTGACCGTGGGCCGAACTCCCTGGGGCCGAACAGGCCCTGGTGATGCATGCCGGCTGCGGCCATGAGCAGGGCGGACTCGGAGGGCTGGACCTCGGGGATGAGGTTGTCTGGCGAGCGAGGGACGGTGGGCATGGGTTAGGATCCTAACAAGGTCTTCTGTGCAGTCTGGCCCTGGGTCGGTAGCGAGCCGAGGACTGTGGAGTTGAACTGTTGACTTTGCCCCTGGCCGGGCTTGCGCTGGGGCTGGCCGCCAAACATCGGCGGATTGGGCGGTGGGGCCGGGGCCTGGGGAACGTACTGGGGTGTGGGTGGGGAACCGAAGCTCATCCGAATTTCCTAATGTTCCGGACCGGGGTCGGCTTGCCGTGCGAAGCGAGGGCCCCAGCGGCCTCGCCAGGGGAGAGGACGGTCACGTGGGCAGGGTTGAAGGCAGCCGCGGTGGCGACGTCCATGACAGCGCCGGGGTAGACCAGTTGCCACTGGCCGTCGAGTTGCATGTAGCAGGTTTGGGTGAGTTGGACTCGGTCAACCATTAGGCGACCATCCTTTCGGCTGAGAACGGGTCGTACTCGGACTTGACCATGGGCTCGTGGGGACCCTCGTGACCGGCGAGGTCGTGGGGGGCGACGGGGTAGGCGAAGGTCAGGGCCAGGGCATCGGCGAGGTCGGGGCTTTCGAGCCCGCGCTTGACCATGTCCTCCTTCCGCTCGAGGAGGATCTCGTTCCGAAGGTTGAGGGTGTAGGTGGGGCCAACGAGCTGCGCGCGGAGATCAGGGTCGTCCGGGATGGCTCCCCCACGAAGCCAGGCCCTCATCGAGCCCCACATCTCCGCGCGCTTATTGGCATACCGAGTGCCCTCGTCGCCCGTGGCGAAGCCTACTCCGTCGGGCTTCGAGCCGAAGTTGATGTCGAAGCAGGCGACATGGAGATGACGAAGATTATCGACGACGCCACCCCCAACACCACCGCCATCAACGAACACAGCGTCGATGTGGTACTGGCGAACGGCCTCAGCCACACGAGCAGCCACACCGACAGTATCCACACCCCGAAGGCGCACTGGGGGGATCGATCGAGCATCACGACCTTTGCGAAAGAAGAGAACGGTTTCATTGTCACCAAACCTTGCTACGTCGACCCCGAGGACTAGGGGGTCGTTACGGTTGGAGAAAGGCTCCGCGAGGGCAGCCGAGGCGACGTCGGTGGAGGAGATGAATTCGCTCTCGCCTACACGGGGGAACTCGCCCTTGACGCGGATGCGGACGAAGTCAGAGTCATCACCGTAGGCCTCGATCCACTTGGCGAACTGGGCCTTGTTGGTGAAGCGAACGGTGCGAGAATCGACCTGACGGGTTTTCCAGGCCTTGGAGTGCCGCTGACCGGGGAAGCATTCGCGGAAGCGGCCGGTGTTGCGGGTGGGGTTGCCGAAGACGGCCCAGATGATCTGGGTGTCAGCGTCGGTGAGGGCGCCTTCGGCTGTTTCCCAGATGATGTCTGGGATGGCCGAGCCCTCGTCGAAGATCAGGAGGAGGCGCTTGCCTTTGTTGTGCAGCCCGGCGAAGGCTTCGGTGTTTTTCTCACTCCAGGGCACCATGTCGATCCGCCAAGTGCGCTCGTTGTCGACTTGGAAGATCGCGGTCGCGGTGAGCTTGAAGTAAGCCTTGGCGATGAACATCGCATGCCACTTGCCAAGCTCGGCCCAGGTCTTGGTCTTGAGCTGGGTCTCGGTATTGGCAGTGACGACGCCGCGGGTGTCGGTGAGGGTTGAGATGGCCCAGAGGATGAGCCAAGCGACGAGGCAGGATTTGCCTACCCCGTGGCCGGAGGCGGTGGCGAGTTGGATGGCTTGGTCGAGGGAGAGGAGGCCGTCCCGGACGTCGCAGAGGACCTGGCGTTGCCACTCCTCAGGGCCGGTCTCCGAGGCGAGGCGAGTGTCGGGTTCGCCCCAGGGGAAGGCCCCAAGGACGAAGGCATAGGGATCGCCTGTGACGGAGGCAAGCCAGGCGATGAGGAGGGGGTCCAAGGGTCAGAACCTCCGCTTAAACGCCAGGACCGCCCCAGTCGGCTCGCGTTGGGGGGCAGCACCGACTGGGGCGGGGGAGACCGACGGGGCCTCCACGACTGGCGAGGGGAGAGGGGCTGGTTGAGACCAGGGCCGTGTGGTCCCTAGGGGAGAGTGCAGGGAGGAGGTCTCAACCAGCTTTGGCTCGGCCCGGCCCTCAATGGTAACCCCGCTTCGCGCGATGGCTCGGTCGAGCTGCGCTGCGAAGTCGAGGTTGAGATTGACCTGAGTGGTTCGCTTGGCAAAGCCGAAGCGGTCGGCCCGGTCGGCGGAGATCATGACCAACTCGCGGACCGAGGGCAGGACGCCTTCGTCCTCCGCGGCCTCGAGCCGATCCGACAGCATCCGCTCGGCGACGAGCATGTTGGCAGTGGCCAGGGCGTGGTAGTTATCGATCCCCTGGCGCCAAGTGTGGTCCACCGCCTCGCGGTACTGGGCGATGAGCTCCTGGAAGGCCGGGTCAGCGAGGAAGACCGAAACCCGCGAGTTCGAATACCCTGCGGCAAGGCACACCTCCCCCGGCCGCATGCCCGAGGCGAACATCCTCGCGAGCATGTGGTGGGAGTCCTTGAACCGCTTGACTACGCTAGGCTTCGTCGCCATCACCAACTTCCGCGAATTTAACCCTCGGCAGCGTCACCCTCTGCCGCCCCTTCGCATCCCTCGCCCGTAGCTCCCGCTCAGCCTCCCGCCACGGCTTGGCCGGCCCCGTCATCGCCTGCCCCGCCACAACGACCGTTCGCTGACCTGATCCCAGTTTCATCCCCCATCCTACCACCCCCTCGCCCGCAAAGTCAACCCTCGCCTGCCGGCCGAAGGACAGAAAAGGAGACGAAGGGTATGGGTCCTTCGTGAGGCACAGAATTTACCCGGCACGTCAGCCCCGCGCACGAGAGGCCGATTTTGCCCCTGGGGGTGGCGGGGGAGGGGTCGGACGGTACCGTTCGGTGCCGTTGGCACAGGGCTTGCACTTCGCGCGTGTGGGCGGGCGCGTTCATTAACCCATCGCGCATGGTGCGGTGCAGCATCACGAAATCGTGACTTGTCCCCGCCGGCGGCCGGTGCGATGCTGATCGGGTCAAGACGGGGCGAGCCCATGCTCGCTTCGGCACGAGAGCGCAACGTCGGGGACAAGCAAGCCCGGACATGCAAGCGCTGGCTGTGCTACGGCCTGCGGGCCGCGAGGGAAGGATTGCCAATCCAGGGGCAGGGGAGTGCGAACCCTGCCCCTCAGTGGGCAATGCGCCCAAACGGCAGCACGGGCCATATCACCGTGCGGAGTGACGACAATGGCAATCTTGCAATCCCAAATCGAGACCCCTGAGCAGACCATCGCTCGGTTGCAGGCGGAGTTGGCGGAGGCTAAGGCGGCCAGAGGCAGAGCCCTGTCGTTCAAGGTCACCGAGAAGGGCGGGGTTTCGGTCTACGGCCTCGGCCGGTTCCCTGTGACCCTGTACAAGGGCCAGTGGGAGCGGTTGCTGGCGGCGAAGGGGGAGATTGAGACTTTCCTGGCGGCCAATGCGGCGAGCCTGAGTGTGAAGGAATGAATAGGGTCGTCACGGTTGTAGCCGATAGCTACGAAACCGTTAGCGAGGATTTTGCCACGGCGAATGAGGCTATCCTCGCCTACGTTCAGGTCCAATCGGACCCCTGGTTCGTCGCAGCACAACTAATCCTCGGCGACGCCTGCGTTGTTGCAGAGTGGACCCAGGACTAGCGCCAAGATCAGGCCAGAGCGTTGGCCCTGGCCTGATTTTCTAATTGGTTCATAGGGCGACTAACTGACTGGCGACCTGGACGCAAGGGGCTCTAAGGGGTTGTCTATAAAAAATTTTTTTTTTTATAACCAGCAACCGCACTTCCTGGCCCTTGGGGGAGTTGCGTCCGGGGGCCGAGTGAGTCAGTCGCCCTATGGGGGGATGAGGAAATCAGGGCCGGGCGAGGGTTGACAATGGGCGGGCGATGTGTTATACTCCTGGGATAGTGAACAGGAGGCACAGGCGATGAAAGACGAGTTACCGGAGGACCTAACGGAGAGGGTTAAGTCCGCAGCACGGGAGATTGCGAAGAAGCTTGGGAATGAGTTCAAGGGCGGGTGGGTGTTTAATATAATCTGGAACGAGGTTAATATTGGGTACAAGCGAGGTCGGTCTTGGCAGCGGGCGTTTGATCAGAGGAAGGCTGCGGAGGCGGAGCGGAAGGTGAAGTTGACTGAGCGGCAAGCGGAGGCCCTGACGAGGGGGATACCTGGGGAGTTAGCTGGCACGATAGAGGAGGACTAACGCATGAGCTATCGGAAGATCGGTGGGTTACACTTCATCAGCCTTGGCAGGCTGGGGATGACGTTTTACTGGAGGAGCAGGCGATGACTGAGACAGGCAAAGGGCAGGCTAAGACCGTCACTGAGACAGGCGAAAGCTTTAGCCTCAAGCGGCGGGCGGATAGTCCGCAGAACGTGGCACTGGCGCAGGCGATTAGGGCTATCCTGGCGATGCGGGAGGGGTCGTGGGAGGAGGTTGAGATAGTCGGCGGGTATCAGGGGGTTTATACCAAGCGCCCTCTGAAGTGCATCAAGGCGGTAGTTGGGGATGACCCGATTGGGCTGATCCTGGAATGCCTGTTCGCAGCGGGGTATGACGAGATGTGGGAATTCTGCGATCGGGTGTTGGGGCCGAGGGGCTGAGACAGACTTTGAGACAGTCATCAACGGAGGACTAAGCAATGAACAGCGAATTCAAGCAGCACGCACGTGAATTGGTCAAGGCTGAACTGCGGCGGCAGGGAATTAAGCTTTCGCACGTGGATGCGAAGGATATTGCCAAAGCGGCGAAGGTGGTCTTGGACATACACGGCAAGGATTGGCAAAGCCTTGCGGACGCGGGGTACTGAGGGAGCCAAAGGAGAACGAAGTCATGGCAAGGCAATACATTCGTACGTGTCAGGCTTGTGGGCACGAGCAGGTTGGTCGCGACCCCACTACGCTCAAAGGCGGCCCAACGGATAGTTGGCGGAATACCCTATGCAAGAAATGCAAATCCGAGGCCCTTGACTGGGGGAGTTACCGCTGTGGGGAGGAATGTGGCGAGGATTGTGAGGAACATGGTTGCGTTAACCTAAGATAATCCCCCGGCCGCAAGCCCAAGGGCAGGGCCAACTCCTTGCCCTTGATCGTGCGACCCAGCACGGGACCAAAGGAGGAAACTATGCCTAATTGTTTCCAGCTCACTCGACGTGGTGAGACTGTGCCAGCATCGCTTGCACAGGTTGACAGTGCAATCTGTCAAGCCTTAGAACTGACTTGGGACCCCAAGCATTGGGCCTATGGGTGGTATGATTATATCGGCTTCAAGCTTGCCTCAGGCCGAACGTTCCAGCAAATCACAGATGATATTCGGGCCTTTATCATCAAGGATAGGACTAAGCCCGACGCAGCCGAATGGCTTGAAATTGATTATGTCCTACTTCGGATTAATCATTTCCTACTTGAAAACTACCAGTCAGATTGCTGGGTTGAGATTGGACGGCGCTAGACCCCAGACTGAGCGGCAGGGCTAACACTCTACCGCTTGGCCTGTGGTTGACCGCAGGGGATGGAGGTACAAATGAACTTGCCAAGCAAGCGAACCAAGGCGCGTGCGCAAGCTGTCTTGGATGAAATGCCCAAGGTCTACTTCGTTGAGGACCTTGGCATGGGGCGGTACAGGGTCGGTCGCACTGACTGGCCAGGGGATACGTTCAACCTAGTCCCTGCCAAGGACTTCGAGGTCTTTCGTCGGGTGTACGAAGGGTTGTGCATGCCGCTCTTGGATAAGACCTACGACTGAGGCCGAAGGCCCTACTTTGGGCTGAGACAGACGGAGGATTGAATGGCAAAGCCCAAGCGATATCTAGCCTTTGCAGGAGAGAACTATTATCCCTGTGGAGGCTGGTCGGACCTTCAAGGGTCGTACGATACAATCGACCAGGCTATCCACGAGGCGCAGTTGTATCAGCCAAAGGATGGTTGGTACTGTGTGGTTGATCTTGAGACAGGCGAGGTGATATTCCAGACCGTGTGACAAATCGGCAACACCTGTTGCAAAAATGAGACACGGCAAATTTGCATACCAGCCATGCGAGGAAATCACTTGACGCCGACAGATCGCCGGCGCATACTGCCAACACATACCCTGTCCGGGCCAGCAGGGAATCCCTTGGCCCAACTAGGAGTATCACCCGTATGGGTATCCTCAAAATCGCAATCACCAAAGGCAAGGATTTCATCGAGGTCAACACGGACTCGCCCGAGGACGGCGGCGACCTCCCGGCCGAGGTCTACGCTCGTGCCTTGGCCGAAGGGCTCAAGGTCCTCCTCAACGCGGGCATGGGGAAGATCACTTCCACCCTCATGCCCGACGAAGCCACCCGCAAGGCCGAGGCGATGCTCAAGGCAAAGGAGAATCTCGACAACCTCCGCGCCGGCAAGCTCAAGGCCGCCCGTGGTGCTGGCTCCGCCAAGGTCGCCGGGGTCATCATGACCGAAGCCATGCGCCTCGCCCGTAACCTCGTAAAGGACGAGATGAAGCGCCAGGGCCTCAAGGTCTCCTACGTGGCCGCGAGCGAAATCACCATCGCGGCCAAGGCACTGATCGAGGCAACGCCGGACATCGTCAAGCAGGCCGAGGCCAACCTCGCCGAGCGCGCCAAGGTCGCTGTGACCATCGACGTCAAGGCGATCCCGATCGACCAGGGCAAGGTGGACAAGGCCGAGGCAGCCAAGGCGAAGAAGAAGGAGCAGTTGAGCGCCAAGCAGGCTGGTCAGACGGCTGTGGTGGCCAAGGGCAAGGCGAAGAAGCCGGCCGCGGCCAAGCATGCCTGAGGGCTATTGGCCCCTACGCAAACCGACAGGGCCACTAGCCCTGTCTCCCCCCGCAAATGGAGGCAGAATGGCAACGCAGGAGCAAACAAACGCTTCGATACGACTAAAGGCCGCATGGCACAACTTTGTTTCATGCTGGACGGAAGCAGAGAAGCTTGGGCTACGCGTGCAGCTTAAGCAAGGACCGCGTGAAGATGATTGGTACTATCTTCACATCTCAACGAAACCCGAAACTCTAGGCTAAGGACAAACCCAATGACCGACGGAAACATGATCACAACGACCTACGAGTCAATTGATCCCGTCCCAACCGAGGTCCAACAGATGGTCGCCAGCTTCAACTCCATGATCCGCGCGTACCTGGACCTCCCCGAGATGAGCCGGAGGCTGAATGACCTCGAAGCCAGCGCCGAGGCGGGGCGGGCGGAGATTGTCTCCCTCACTTCGAAGATCGCCGACCTGGAGAAGAACGTCACTTGGCTTCGCGAGGAACGGTCTCGGCTGATCGCGGAGAATTACGACCTCGCCTGCGAGCGCGACGGACACAAGGGCAAGGTCCGTGAGTTGGAGGATGCCAACGCAAGCCTCGAACTGGCAATCGAGGAATTTCAAGCCAAGGCGAGGGAGTCGGCAGAGTGCATCGATCATGCCCTGCGTGACCTCAACGATGCAAGCGAGCGATGCGTCCAGCTTGAAAACCAACTCACCGAAACCCATGTCCTCCTCGACACGGCCCTGACTGAACTGGCCAAGGTCCGAGAGGAGTCAGTCGAGAACTACAGGGACCTCCTCCGCTCCCGCCGCGAGTCCGAAGATTGGCATGAACTCGCCAATCGCCACGAGGCGAAGATTGAGGCCATCCGCCAAGCCCTTGAGAAGGCCCATCACGTGGCCCACGAATGGGCGCCTACCCCCACGACCTCTACCGATCAGTCCTCGCCGCAGGCTAACCTCACGTTCTAACCCACATCCCCTGCTCCGACCGGAGGCCCGTCCCTTGTGGCGGGCCTCTAGCCGTGGCAATGGGCTTTGGATGGAACCAAACAGGAGCGATCTATGTTTCCCCACCCCACTCACATCACCCTCCGGCAATTCGCCCTTTGTGTTCTATGGCTTGCCCTTTGGACACTCCTACTCCTGTCCCTCAGATGAAAGGTAAATGAGGAAAATGAGGGATTGACTTTCTCCCCTATCCGTGTTATACTCTCAGGTACAATCAGAGGAGGCAACAGCCCATGCGCCTTTCAGTAGGCATAAACCACACCACAGTGTTCCGCGAGATGGTTGCTAAGTTGCTTGCAACCAGGCATAATCTCCCCATGCCGGCTAGGCGCAAACTCCGCATGCATATCAAGCTCACCCTTCCTGGGCGGCTAACTTGCCATGCTCAGCGAGGGCTTGGGCTTAAGCCTGTGCGCATCGCACCGAGCGAGGCTTTGAAGTTTATGCATGCGTCCGCGCGTCGCCTCGCCAACCCCCTGGTTCAAAAGGTAGACCCATGACCCGAACGTACCTAACCGACATTGCCCTGGCGATAGCCATTGCGGCCGTCGCCACGTTCCTCCTCTGGCTATCATGGGGGCTGGCATGACCAGTAAGGATGTGTGGCTATTCCTGGCCGGAGTTTGGGGCGCAATAGTCCTTACCGGCCTGCTTGTATGGGTGCTATCATGACCTCAATCATCTACGACTTCCGCTCCATCGCCAAGGCCGCGAGGCTCGATCCTGACCGGAGGCCGGTGGCGGAGGAGCCAGCAAAGCTCAGAACTTGCATTCCACTGCCATGCATAACCTGCAAAATGGTTACGGCCCACAAAGCGGCCGGGCCCGTCGATGGCTTGTGGTGCTGCGAAGAATGCCACAGATTTAGGTCGTACCCATGACCCACCCAACCATCCATCTCTCAGGCGACCTGCTAATCCTAACCTTCCCTCCAGCCGGGTCAGAGACCAGGACACACGAAGTACGCATTCCCCTAGACCGATGCGCCGTCGTCACAGGCTTCGGTGGCCAGCCGATTGCCTCCCAACGTGGCTGGTCTTGTCTCCTCACCGTCCTCCGCGAGCGCGAAAGGGCCGACCGGGCGCCGACCATAGCCACCCCCGCGGCGCCGAACTTTCACCAAGTCGAACGGGCGCTACACGCTAAGAAATACGACTCCCGAGGCAAGCTCGTCGCGGCCGGCGAACCTGCGAAGGTTTCAAGCGAGGTTGTCAGGGATGTGATGAGGAAGGTAGGGTTGATATGACCCAATACCGAACTCGCCAAATGGATGTGTATGAGATCATCTCGTCAAATGATTGGAAAACCCCACTTGCTCGTTGTCTCCTTCCAGCATTTCCAAGGCCGTACGTTATCAATTATGGAAGTCATATTGTAGGTGTTTTCAAACACGGCAAATTGCTATACGAGCATAAAGACCGTGGTATCGTTTCTGAGGATTGCCAAAACATCGAGGCGGCAATCTCTCGCCTTCGGGAGTTAATCGAGGAGAACAAGGCATGAGCGATGAAATCAGCGAACTGGCAGCGTTTATCTACAAATCCTCGCCGAGTATAACTGGACAGGCATTTGAGGCCGCCGAGCGTATCATGGCAGCGGGGTGGCGGAAGCCGACGATCGAGCCACAATCAGAGGTCGTCAGAGCGGTCGGGATCGCCGTTAGGACCATAGCCGCTGCACTCAAGTTCCACGGCCTGACGATGTTGTGGGATCCAGACGGTAACTTCTCGTTTGAGGTTATCCCAATGCCTCTTTCAGAGGCAGAGGTCCAGGCGGCGACGGCTGCTATTTGGAAACTCCGTACTCATCGCGACCCTGCCAGCATTTGCAGCGACGAGTTAGCCTTCGCCGCGCTGGCCGCCGCTGCCGAGGTCAGGAGGGGGCGATGACCGATAAACTCACCCCCACCCAGCGCCTCGCCGTCGCCTGCGAATACGCTGTGGGCATCAAGCTTAAGACCATCGCCAGTGACTATGGCATATCCTGTACCTTGATCTGCAAGATCGCCACGGCCTATGGAGTCCCACTGAGGCGGGAGCCGGGCAATAATCGTCGCACGGCAGTGCTTGAGTACTACCGCGACCACCCAAAGGCGCGCGTGATGTACATCGCCTGCGTCCTCGACGTGAGCCCATCCTGGGTCGCCACGGTCCTGCGGTCAGCCGGCATCTACCATCGCGCGAGGAGGAAACCATGGACTGCGGGGCCAGGCGGCAGGAAAACGGCTACGTCATCCGCATCCGAGGGTCAGAATACCTCCTCACCGAGGACGAGTGGGAGGAGTTCAGGCACTGCCTCGACACTCTCTCAGCTTCCACCGACTACGAAGCCTGCAAATCCCCCACGGTTAAGATCGATCTAATCGCGGCCTTGGGCCTTGCCCCAGCGCCGATTAAACGGAGGTTCTAAATGCCCAAGCTTTACATCGTCCACGTGAAGTCCCACGATTTCGAAACCTACGAAGCCTTCGACGACATCGCCTCGGCCAAGGTCTACGTCACGGCCAACCTATATTACCGCGACACCTTAATCGAAATCCGCTGCGCTGACTGGGACTCCCTCACTGACCCAGGCGACCCAATCGGCAAGGCCCAAGCCAGCGGCGGGGTGCTAAGCGCGCTAGCGGAGGGCGAGAGATGATCGGGCGCAGGGATTTCCTAACCGGCCTCGCCGCGGCTATCACCGGGCCGTACATCGCCAGATCGGGCATCCTCATGCCTGTCCGAGCGATTATCAAGCCCCGGCCCTACTCGATCACTGAGGTATCGATGGACGGGGAGAACTGGGTTGCGCTGGCTTTCCTCAACATCAAAGCCGGCCGCGAGCCGCATTACATGCTCAAGGAGCAGGCGGCGGCGTTCCCATATCAGCGGGTGGTCTTCGCCAGGGGATGGACGGCATGAGCAAGCTCAGAGATATTTGGCTAGTTATCACAGGAGAGCTATCCACCGCCCGCTGTGCCCACCTGTACGACCGAGTCGTAGCCAATGGCCGTGGATGGGCCAAAGCCAACGAGCGCGTGGCTCAGCTAGAGGCGCTCCACAACCCAACATTCGCTGCGGTGTGGGCCATTGAGAAGATGCAACTGTCGGGTCGAATCGAGTGGCTCGAAGCTAGACTAAGGGAGGTTAACAATCCATGAGCCTCCCCACCCGCGGCGAGACCTTCGCCAAGCTAATCGAACACATCCGCAAGGCCCAGGAAGAAGCCGCCACCATGGCCCACCTCGTCCGTGACGAGGACCGCCTCGTGGCCCAAGGCTGGCTGGCGATGTCGGAGATGTTTAAGAAAGTCGCCCATCAGGTGACGATGCTGGCAACTAAAGGGAGGTTGCATTGATCAAAGAAGAACGCGTAGAGGCACTCGCCGCGCTCAATCAGTGGATGGAATCACAAGACATTCCCCGCGCAGACTGGGGTCCGTTCTTTGCCGTGGCAGCAGGGGTTGAGATCGACCAAAGCTGTAAGAGGCTCAACGCCGGCAAGGAATGGGCAATGACGGGACACCGCATCCTAAGTGCCATGATGGCAACGCAAGTGGAGGCGCTGAAATGACCAAAGAAGAAGCAGTCGATGCCATGAATGCCTTGGTCGGTTGGTTCGAATCCCAGGAAATCTCGCCGAAAGAAGCCACGCTTCTGATGGTTGCACTGATAGCAGCGATGATGACCCAAAGGACAAAGGAGTCAACCGAACTGAAAGAAGGAATAACCCGTATCACCAACCTGCTCACAATGCAGATCGCGGTCAATCTCGAAGGAGCCCCCAATGGCAACGGGTGATATCGACGACATCCTCGCCTCGGCGGCTGGCCTAGCCCTGCTCCGTCAGCACAACCCCGAGCTCGATGCCTACCTCACTGAGGCTTACCACTTCACCCCCATCCGCACCTTCTTCATCCCCTACGGCGCAGGAATTTCCTCCAATGGCCAACGAGTCTACATCTCCTACGACCTCCAAACCCCACTCGACGGGGTCGAGTGCGCTAATGCTCTGGTACGCCA
>Ga0307473_10000046_pt1 | contig 25504 bp, 20 predicted proteins | sample atmos_gasesAM5C__FD_203744 | JGI IMG/M metagenome (GOLD analysis project Ga0307473, IMG submission 203744) | Hardwood forest soil microbial communities from Morgan-Monroe State Forest, Indiana, United States - atmos_gasesAM5C_515 | ecosystem: Environmental > Terrestrial > Soil > Temperate...
GCGACCACGTTGAAGGTGAACCGGAATTTCTTTGTGTCAACTTTGCGTAACTGAACCAGGATGGGCCCAACGTGCCGCGGCCCCTTTTCTGATTTGGCGAGTGTGAATTCGAAGATGTCGCGCTCGCCCATCCGTCTCAGCTCCTGTACTTCGTCATGATTCCGTGCGATCAAGCCGCTCTGCACGCCCAAATCGCCGATTGTGCTCTGCAGCTTGCCCTTGGTGGCCTCGAGGTCCGCTTTGGTCGCTGCCACGTCGCTTTTCGTTCCGCTGATCTCCGTTGCTACTTCGCCGAACTTCGAGGAAGTGTCTGCCTGCACCTGGCCGATCTCCTGCCGCAACCGTTGATCATTCTGCTGTTGATCTTTTTTGAGGGATTGCGCCAGCCCGCGAGCGCGGGCAAGTTCATCCTGCGTGAGCCCCAGTTTCTGCGAGGTGACGTCGAGTTGACCCTTCAAGTCCGCCACGCGCGTATTTGTCTTATCGATCTCCGCGACCAGCAATATGCTTTTCTTATTCGCGTCAGCCAGACCCTTCTGCAGCGCCTGATTTTGCGAATAGCTGGCGTACAGCAAATATCCGACCAGCACAAATGCGACTGCGAAAAGCAAGATCACCCAGCGCGGCAATGCGCCTGGATCCGTCGAGTGCACGTCCTCAGCAGGGCTCGGGGTCGAACTCATCAAGTCTCCTTCCAGGCGGCTATGGCCGCAAAAGCATGGGCGAAATTATCGCTGAGGACAAGCGCGATGTCTATCCCCGCTGGCGCGGGGGGCTGTTTCGGCGGCGAGGCCAATGGGCCACAACCGTTGTAGTCAATCCGCCGCGCGGCGTGAATTCTCCCGTGACGCGGCACCAGGCCGGTCGTACCGCTCCGACAATGTCGCGCAGCATTCGATTTACAGCATTCTCGTAGAAGATTCCCAGATTGCGGTAGGCCAGCAGGTACATTTTTAGAGCCTTCAGCTCCAGGCATTGGCGATTCGGCTGGTAGTGAATGGTGATGGAGCCATAGTCCGGCAAACCCGTCTTGGGACACACCGAGGTGTACTCCGGAAAGCGTATGGTTATTTCGTAACCGGGAAAATGGTTAGGCCATGTCTCGAGGTTCGGTAATCGTGCGTCGATTCCGGCTCGCGCGTGTGCATCCGTATAATTCGGCATTCAGCTTCCTCTCGATCCACGTCATTCTACACCGGGAAGCGCGGCAACCTGGAATAACTGAGTCTTGCCCGCGCCCGAACTTTTCAGTATGCTGCCGCGCAACAGAATGGGGGGAGTCTTAGAAGATGGTCTGTCCGCATTGCCACAGTGGAAATTGCTACCGTTCGCGGCGTGATGGTGCTCTAGACCTGATCTCCCGGCTCATTGGTTTGAAGCCTTGGAGATGCCACGCCTGCGAGCGCCGGTTTTACGCTCGTCGAGTCGCTCTTTGGCACGCGCGCTATGCGCACTGCCCCAAGTGTGGAAATTTCGACCTCAAGCCCATCTCACGCGAGCGTGTGGAGCAGGGGACTCTTCTCGTTCTCAAGCGCTGGCTCGGATTTCCAGCTTATCGCTGCGAGCCTTGTCGCCAGCGCTTTTTCAGCGCACTGCCCTATCGAAGAATCCTCCCATCTCCGCTTGATTCCTACGTTCGCCGGCCCACTTCGTAGCCCCTACCGAACTTCCAAGAAGCATACTCGATCACCCCGCAAGCAGGCACCCGTTCGAGGAATTTTCCCTGGAATTCGGATGTCGCTCCTCCACAGATTGGGATTTGCTACGTAACGGACAATTCACATCATTGTCACAGTCTATTCAAATAGGACACATAAGGTTTCTGCTCCGCCACGCGTGTCCGGAGTGCCGGTGCGCGGGAATCCGGTGGGCAGTGAATTGCTTTATTTTTTGCGAGTTGGAGCGTCTTTCTGCTCTCTTGAATCATCTTCATCAGTGACGATTTTCCGCTTGCGGGGTGTTTCCTCCGCGCGCGGATGGGGGCAGGGTCAAGGCATTCAGGTGGTCGCTGATCCTGATAGAAGTGTGGTCAAAAATCGGATTACAGGGTGGGCCATTCTGTTATCTCGATTTTCAAGTCTCAATCTCGAGTGCAGGTAAATTTAAGGAGGAACGAATGCGAGTACTAGCAGCATGGATCTTGATTCTTGGCCTCGCCGTATCGCCGGTGCTGGCCGGGACGGGTGGGGGGGCGGACGGTAAAGATTCGGCGGTGGCGAAGGCGAACGATAACCCCGCTGCCGGGGAAACTGGGGGGAGTTCGTCTGCGGCCGCCGCGAAGATAGCGGTGCCTGCCTCCCCCAGCCTGGAAAATCAACTTCAGCAGCTTCGCGATTTGCTCGAAGCACAATCCCGACAACTGCAAACGCAGAATGAGCAGTTGAGGGAACAGCAGCGGAAAATGCAAGCCATGGAAGAGCAGATGAAGAACGTCAGCGCTTCCTCTTCTTCCAGCAGCTTGGTGAATGATGGTGCGATTGGCAGTCTGGGTTCAAATCCTGCCATCGGCGGCGTCAAGGTAACGAACCCTCCGGATCAAGACAAGAAGCCGGATGGCGAACCAACATCCATCCACTTCAAAGGCATCACCCTCACTCCGGGTGGCTTCCTGGCGGCCGAAGGTGTGTGGCGCTCGCACGCGCTCAGCAACGACGTGAATACCGACTATAAAGCGATTCCGATGCCTGGCTCTTCTCAAGCCAAGGTTTCGGAGTTGAATTTCTCCGGGCGCCAGTCGCAGATCAACTTGCTTGCGCAAGGCAAACTCGAAAACGTTACCCTGCGCGGTTATGTCGAGGGTGACTTCCTGTCGGCAGGTACGACCTCAAACAACAATCAGACCAACAGCTATACGTACCGCCAAAGACAGGCGTGGGCCCAGGCGGCTCTGGAAAGCGGCTGGACCTTCACGGGCGGGCAGATGTGGAGCCTGGTGACGGAAACCACGAAGCTTCTTGCCCCGCTGAGCGAAGCCCGGCCGAAGACGATTGACGCAAATTACAATGCGGGCTTTAGTTGGGCGCGGCAATTTGGTTTCCGCGTGTCCAAGAACTTCGGCGACAAGTTTGCCCTGGGCTTCTCGGTCGAAAATCCCCAGACCACGTTTGGCGGCAAGATTCAAACTCAAAACACCCTGATCGCCGCTCCCGGCGACCTCGGCGGGCTTTTCAACAATCAGGCGAATTACTCCTTCAATGCCTCGCCAGATTTCGTCGTCAAGATGGCGTTCGAGCCCGGATGGGGCCACTACGAGATTTTCGGTCTCGTAAGCACGTTCCGGACCCGAATCTTCCCGTGCGCGGGAGCATCTGTGGCCATTCCGTGCCCCGTGGATGGATCAACCACACCCTCCGCCCTTGGCGCCTCAAACGACATAAAAACCGGCGGCGGCATCGGCGGCAATGCTCGCGCCCCTTTCTTTAACAAACACCTGGAGATCGGCGTCCATTTCCTCGGTGGTGACGGTGTCGGGCGATATGGCGCAGCCAGTCTGGCGGATGTGACCGCGAAGCCAGACGGCTCACTCTCCCTGCTCCATTCGTATCAGGGGCTCGGCACGATTGAGTTGCACTTCTCCAAACTGGACATCTACGGCTATGGCGGCGGCGAGTATGACTCCCGGGCCTCATTTGGCAACGTGGGTTATGGCGCAATAGGGGTGCCCAATAGCGGCTGCGGAACGGAAATCAAGCCCATCAACCAGAACAGTCCCGGCCTGCTGGTCAATTGCCAGGCCGACACGCGAAGCCTCTTCGAAGGCACCCTCGGCTTCTGGTATCGCTTCTACAATGGTCCGAGGGGCCGCCTGCAGTACGGTTTCCAGTATTCCTACCTGCCTCGCAATACGTGGTCGGCGACGGCCGGTGGGGATCCACACGGCGTCGAGAATATGGCCCTCGCTTCGTTCCGTTACTACCTGCCTTAACCTGCTCGGACGCGGGGAGGTGGTTCGCCACCTCCCTGCATCCGGCAGCAATCTACTTACCAAGCCGTAGCTCGCGGCTCATCTGCCACGCGCACATCGCCGCTACGGCCACCAGAACCATTCCGAGTCCCTGCTGCTGCAAAAGTAGTTTGCCAACACCGAACAAAGCGCTGTAAACCATCCCGCACCCCAGCACCCAGCGCCACAGATCGCGGCCCACACCATGAGTTTCCGCTGTTTCAGGCGCGCGAGCTGCAATCGGCCGCCATCCCGTGACCTGCGGGCGCGCTTTGCGGTAGAACGACAGCAGAATGCTTTCAGGCTCCGGCTTGGTCAGCAGAGTTATCGCCACCCACACGCCCGTGGTCACCACGGTGGTTGCGAGCGCCGTCTTCGCAAACACAACAGTGCCGGACCCAGAAAAAGCCGCGGTGCGCCCCACCAGATGCAGCCACAATCCTTTCCATTCGAACGCCGCGGACGCGGCCAGCGAAGTCGCCATGGCCGCAATCTCGCTCCACGCATTGATCCGCCACCAAAACCAGCGCAGCATGTAAACGCTGCCGGTGCCCGCGCCGATCTGCAGCACCACCTGCCATCCGGAACGAATCGAGCTCAGTTGTGCCGAGACGTAGCCGGTCGCAGCCACCAGCAGCAGCGTCACGATCTGCGAGGCCACCACGTAATGCCGCTCCGTCGCCCCGCGCTTCACGAATCTCCTGTAGAAATCTTCCACCAGGTATGAAGTGCCCCAATTCAGTTGCGTCGCGATCGTGGACATGAATGCCGCAAGAAACCCTGCCAGAACAATGCCGCGCAGCGCATGCGGCACATGCTCGTTCAGGATCAGCATGTAGCCCGTTTCCGGATGCTCCAGCCCCGGGTACAGAACGATGGCCGCCAGTGCCGTCAAAATCCATGGCCACGGGCGCAGCGCGTAATTCGCAATGTTGAACCACAGCACAGACAGCAGCCCCTCGCGTTCATCGCGCGAGCTGAAAATCCGTTGCGCCACATACCCGCCACCGCCTGGTTCACTCCCGGGATACCAGAAGGCCCACCATTGCACTCCCAGGTACACCACGAAAGTGATCACCGGCAGCGTCCAGAGTGCCTCACTCGTACACCCACGCGAGAAGTCCGGCAGGAACGCAAGCGGGTCTGATGCGCCATTCGCCGCGCGCATTTCTTGAATCCTCGCGAGCATTGCCCCTGTGCCGCCGGCGGCTGCCACCGCGTAATAGGCCACAGCGATCACGATGCTCATTTTCAGCACAAACTGGAACAGATCAGTCCACAGCACCCCCCACAGTCCGCCGAGCGCTGCATAAATCCCGGTGAAGGGAATCAAGAAGAAGATGCAAACGACGAGGGCCTGACCGCTGGTGCCTGAAAACGTGGAGCCGAACACGTCAGTGAGCCATTGTGCAAAGAGGGTCAGAGCGGGCCAGCCCGCTATCGTCGGACCCAGACTGGTGGCAATGATGCTAGTCATCGCTTTGGTCACCCAACCTAGGATGAAGCAGTTCATCAGCAGGCCGAGATACACGGCGCGAAATCCGCGTAGAAATGCGGCAGGCTTTCCGCTGTAGCGCAACTCAGCGAATTGAACGTCGGTCATCAGCTCGGAGCGGCGCCACAAACGCGCGAACAGGAACACCGTCATCATTCCCGAAAGCAGTCCGGCCCACCAAATCCAGTTCCCTGAGATCCCCTGCGTGTACACCAGGCCAGCAACCACCAGCGGAGTGTCGGCCGCAAACGTGGTCGCAACCATCGAGGTGCCCGCGAGCCACCACGAAACTTGGCGGCCGGAAACGAAATAATCTTCAGTGCTCTTGGAAGACCGCCGTCGGAAGTAAAGCCCCATCAGCATCGTGATGGCGAGGTAGCTGAAAATAGCAGCCCAGTCGAGCAGCGTCAGCTTCATACGCGCACAATCGTCCGCACTGAAATTTGTCGCATCTGCGTGAAGTTATTGCACAGCTGATGTGTGGCGGCAATTCAAAATGCGGAAGCGTGTGACATCAGCGAGGAAAAGAAAAAGTTATTCCGTCACCACTGCCTTAACCAGATTGCGTGGATGATCCACATCGCACCCATTCAGCACCGCGAAGTGGTAGGCGAAAAGCTGTAGCGGAACGACTTCCAGAATTGGCAGCAAGAGCTCAGGAGCGGCCGGGACGAAAATCACTTTATCGGCGAGCGCAACGATCTCGCGATCTCCTTCCGTCGCGATAGCGATGGCTTTTCCGCCGCGGCCCTTCACGTATTCAAGTATCGACAGAGTTTTCTGGTAACGCAGCATCGAATCGGGGTCGGCAGAATCGCGCGTGGCGATCACCACCACTGGAAGCGTCGCATCCACCAGCGCGTTCGGCCCGTGGCGCAACTCGCCCGCCGGTAAACCCTCCGCCTGCACGTAGGAGATTTCCTTCAGCTTCAGTGCGCCCTCGCGCGCGATGGCGTAGTGCACGCCGCGTCCGAGAAAAAGGAACGCCTTCGCCCGCTGGAACAGCAGCGCGGATTGTGCAGCCTGCGCGTCCCACGCAGGCAGAGACGCCTCGATGCTCGAGGGCACTTCGACCACGGAATTCAAGTGCGTGCGTGTCACTTCCGAAGTCATGCGGCCGCGCTTACGTGCCAGGAACAGCGCGAAAAGATACAGCACGGTTAATTGCGACGTGAAACTCTTGGTCGCCGGGATGGCCTTTTCGAGCCCTGCGTGGGTCTGCAACGCGGCGCTCGCCTCGCGCGTAACGGTCGCATCCGCCACGTTCGAGATCGCGACAGTCTTTGCGCCGCGGTTCAGCGCCTCCCGCTGCGCCGCAATCGTGTCGGCCGTTTCGCCCGATTGCGTGATCAACACTACAATGGGGTCCGTGCCGGCGTGCGTCGAGCGGTAGCAGTACTCACTCGAGTACTCCACATCCACCGCCACTCCCGCCAGATCTTCCATCATGATTTCGCCGGCCAGGCCCGCGTGGCGGCTCGAGCCGCTGGCGGCAATGATGATTTTCTTGAACGCGAACAATGCATTCTCAATCGGTTGAAGAGCTGCGGGGAAAATATTTTCGCCGTCAACGTTTTGCAGCATGGTTTCGCGGATGGCGTACGGCTGCTCGTAAATTTCCCGCAGCATGAAATGCGCAAACGAGCGCGGTGCGACGCTCTTCGGAGTTTTCGCCTCGCTCGCCATCAGCGTCCACGCCCGGCCGGCAATTCACTTGGTAGCGGCATCATCGAATCATCGTCCCACACCACCGGAACGATTTCCAAGCGCTTCTTCGCCGATTGCATCCACCCGGTGCTATTGCGCCAGCAATTCAAGCGTGCGAAAATTGCCGTCGTCAGCACCTACCGCGGCGATATCGTCTAAAGGTTAGGACGGAGCCCTCTCAAGGCTCAAATCCGGGTTCGAGTCCCGGTATCGCTACCATTTCCCCTCTTTCTCGCTAGAATGGCGGCTCGTGGCAAAAATTTTCACTGGAACTTCGGGCTGGGCGTACACGAGTTGGAAACCGAAATTCTATCCGGCGCAGCTCGGGTCTGCGGACTTCTTAGACTACTACGCAAGTCGCCTGAACTCGGTGGAAGTGAACTATTCGTTCTTGCACTCCTTGACCAAACAAATGCTAATGGAGTGGATTGCCGCAACGCCTGCGAATTTCATATTTGCCGTGAAAGCTCCGCAGTTGATCACGCACATGAAACGCCTCCGAGGAACGACGCGGCTCACGCGGCGATTTATTTCTTCGCTGAGGCCATTGACGCAGTCAAAGAAGCTCGGCCCGGTTTTGTTTCAGCTCCCGCCGAACTTCAAGTGTGATCCCGGGTTACTTGAGGAGTTTCTCGAAGGACTGCCGCGTCAACCGCGCGCCTCGTTTGAGTTTCGACACGACTCATGGTTTAGCGACGAGGTGTACAGCTTATTGCGCAAAGCCAATGTCGCGCTCTGCCACGCGGAAAGTGAAAAGCTAGAGACGCCACGAGTACAGACCGCAAATTTTTCCTACTTGCGGCTTCGAAAGGACAATTATTCCGTCTCAGCTCGCAGAGCCCTGGCAAGAAGAGTCGCTGACCTTGCGAGACGAGGCGATGTCTATGCATATTTCAAACACGAGAAGACGCCGGAGGGCGTGGTCCACGCAGAGGCATTGCTGGCCGAGACTAGAAGAGAGTAAGGATCGAACTCGGGGAGTGTTAGCGTTACCCATGTTTAGTCGATTCCGGCAAAATTCGAGCGATCAGCCACCCACCAAAGCTTTGTACTGAGCTGCAGTCAAGGGTACAACCGAGAGCCTTCCCTCGCGGATAAGTGGAGAACCAATGAAAAGCTTGCTGGCTTTGATTTCAGCGAGCGAAGTCGTTTTGCCTAGAGGCTCCCCGGCGCGGATCTTTACCACCGGCTTTTTGGGATCGGAAGCGTCAACGGACATGACGGTCGCTGCCCCCACAGTGCTCTTGCGTCCCGCCGTTTCGTAGATGACGAGCTCTGCGCCGGCTTTCATCTCGCGCAGGTGCTTTACTCCCGCCGGGCTCGTCACCCCATCCCACACGGTTGTCTTGTCCCGCTGCAAGTCTGCAAACGAGTACTCGCTCGGTTCCGTCTTCAGAAGATAGTAGTCAGCCATGAGGCCGTGAATATAAGGCAATGCTGGAAGAAATGGAAGTCTGCCGGGCCGACGGCCCTTCTGGAACAGCCAATCGTGACTGTGCTCTTCCGAGCTACCCTCGCGCCAAGGGCAAGCAACATGAATCGGATTTAGGGTTTCTGCCCCGCCCTTAGCCTTTGAATTTCTCCGCGTCTCCGCGGTAAATGGGCTCTCATATTGTATTTCTGGGCCTGTTCTATGAGTACTACGTAGTTTTGCGAATACCACAATTCAATTTTCTGTGCTACCGTGCATTGTTTTTGCACCTGCTGAAACGGGCGCAAGGGGGGCGGCACGATGGTTTCCGGGGCTATGCGGGAGCGAAATTCTAATCGGAACAAGGTGCGATTAGAAATCCTCGTAACTCACTCAAAACAAACGATTGGCCTTGATTCTAATCGGTACTTTTTCCGGGGGTCCGAGGAGCGCGGCGCTCCACGAAATGAGGCCGCTTTCATCGCCGTCAGCAGGATGCGACAAACGCCAAACCTTCGCCGCTGTCCTCACCAGTCGCTCAACAGATGTGTTAAATTATTACGGGACAGAGAGCGACAACCAATCGAATGAATAGACCCATCCTCCGGCCTGCCGTTTGTTTGTTGGTGATTTCCTGCTGCATTCCTTGGGGCGCGGTTTCTTCGGGCGCGCGCACAGATGTGCTGCTCGAGACCATGCAGCACGAGCTCCAGCGCGCCACTTCGGCGCTCTCCAAATCGAATCCCACGCCCTATTATCTGAGCTACACGGCAACCGACATCAACGGTTTCTTCATCGCCGGCGCGAACGGCAGCCTGATAGCATCGAACGGATTCCAGAGGCGGCAGGCGGACGTCATCATGCGCGTAGGGTCAGCGGCGCTCGACAATACGCATAGCCACAGCCGCTCGACAGGGATTCTCTCCGGCACGCTGCCCCTTAATGACGATCCCGACGCCATCGCACGCGTGCTGTGGCAACTAACCGACCGCGAGTACGAGCAAGCCGCTGCCGCGTTCTTGAAAGTGAAAACCAACACCGCCGTTCAATCCGAGGAAGAGGACAAGTCGCCCGACTTTTCGCAAGAAGCGCCGCAGATTCATTTGGGCGATTCGCGCGCCCACATATCGCTCGACCAGAGAGCCTGGGAAGGTCGCATCCGGCGCGTTTCATCGGAATTTCTGAAGTACCCCGAGGTGTATTCCTCCGCCGTGGTTGTTCAGGTGATGGACACGCGCTCGTATCTCGCGACCAGCGAAAATACCGCGCTGGTCAGGCCCTCGGCAATCAGCCGGCTGATTATTCAGGCGCAGACCCGCGCCGATGATGGCATGGAGTTGCTGCGCGTCGAATCGTTTCAAGCCGATTCCGCAGACCAGCTTCCTTCCGATTCCGTGCTCACTGCAAAGGTGGACAAAATCGCGGCAGACTTGAAAGCCTTGCGGGCAGCTCCTGCTGCCGAACCGTTTGCGGGGCCCGCGCTGCTTTCGGGCCGGGCTGCGGCAGTTTTCTTCCACGAGGTGCTGGGCCATCGCCTGGAAGGCCATCGCCAGCGCGACGAAACAGAAGGGCAGACATTCACTAAGAAAGTGAACCAGCGAGTGCTGCCCGCGTTCCTCACCGTCGCCGATGACCCCACGATGAAAGAATTGAACGGTGAGCGCCTTGCCGGCTTCTACGATTTTGACGATGAAGGCGTGCCGGCGGCACGTGTGAACGCGGTCGAGAATGGAATCCTGAAAAATTTCCTGATGTCCCGGATGCCCATTAAGAATTTCAGTAACTCGAATGGCCACGGGCGCCGCCAGCCTGGCCTGATGCCCACAGGACGGCAGGGCAACCTGATCGTGACATCCACAAACACCGTGAAGGAATCCGACCTGCGCCTGGAATTCATCGACCAAATCAAAAAAGCGAACAAGCCCTACGGCCTGTACTTTGAAGACATTCAGGGCGGATTTACGATTACCGGGCGCGCGATGCCGCAAGCGTTTCAAGTGATTCCGGTGATGGTATGGCGCGTTTATCCCGACGGGCGGCCGGATGAATTGGTGCGCGGAGTGGACATCGTGGGGACGCCGCTGCTCTCGCTGAACAATATTATGGTCACGGGCGACACGCTGCAAGTTTTCAACGGAGTGTGCGGTGCAGAATCCGGTCAGGTTCCCGTGGCTGCGGCCGCGCCGGCCATGCTCTTCTCCGAAATCGAAGTGCAGAAACGGCGGAAAGGCACTGATCGCCCGCCGCTCATGCCGCCGCCAGGACTAAACGACATGGCGCCTGCCTCAAAGGCGAAGCCGGTCGCATCGTCCGGAGCCAAACCATGAGAGCGAAGGTCGATAGTTCGCTAGTCGCGCGCTTCAGTCCTCTTGGGATAACAAGCTTGGTGACACTGTTTCTGCTTATTTGTGTGCTGCGCACAGCTGCGCAGCAGAAGGGTGCAAAGACTGTATCAGCGTCTTCCGATCCCGTGCTGCAAGCAATGCGCCAAGAACTTGCGCGCTCGAAGTCGCAACTCAAAATGGACAATGTCCCGCCGCCTTACTACATCGAATACCGAGTGACGGACCTCGATTACTACGAAGCGGAAGCGGCATTCGGTGCGTTGCGGCAGTCGCAGCGTTCACGCTCGAGATCAGCGCGCGTGGTCGTGCGCGTGGGCGATTACAAGCAGGATAGCTACTACGGTCCGGGCACGGGCACCGTGGATCTGGCTCCACTTGAGGACAATCCCATCGCACTGCGGCGCCAATTGTGGCTCGCTACCGACCAGGCATATAAGCAGGCGAGCGAGGCTCTGGCGAGCAAGAAAGCCGTGCTCAGCCGGTTCACCGCGGATCAGCCTTTCGACGATTTCGCGCGCGCGGAGGCGCTGGAATCCGTCGGCCCGCTGGCCAAACTGGAATTTGATCCCAAGGCTTGGAACCAAACGCTGCAACAATCCACCGCGCTCTTCCGCACCGATCCAAAAATCCAATCGCTGACGGCCAGCGTACGATTCCGCGCGCAGAATCTGTACTTTGTGAATTCGGAGGGAACGGTTACGCGCCAGGGCCGCGCGACGTATTACGCGATGATGGCAGGGACAACTCAGGCAGCGGATGGCATGCGTCTTGACCGCTCGCCTTATTACTCCGCCGCTAGCTTGAGCGAATTGCCCACGCCGGAAAAATTTCAAGCGGACATGGCCGCAATGTTCGCGACGCTGAAGGATCTCCGCGAAGCTCCCGAAGTGGAGGAAGAGTATCGCGGTCCGGTGCTCTTCTCCTCGGATGCGGCAAGCGATGTCTTCAGCGGGATGATCGGTGGAAACGTGCTCGGGCGGCGCCCCAAGCCGGGAGAATCCGCGCGCACCGAGGGTGATTTCGCTTCAAGCTACAAAAGCCGCGTGCTTCCCACTTTTCTGTCCGTGATCGACGACCCCACGCTGAAAACCTTCAACGGGAAGACCTTGGTTGGCAGCTATGAAATTGATGATGAAGGCGTGCGCGCGGCCGCCGTCCCCGTGATTCAAAACGGCGAGCTGGTGAATTATTTGATGGGGCGTGAGCCGATTCGCGACATTCCAGCTTCCAATGGCCACGGCCGCGCAGGACCCGGCCAGCCGCCGGTCCCGAGCGTTGGGATTCTGGTCGTGCAATCGAAACAGGCCCTGTCTCCAGAGGATCTAAAGAAAAAATTGATTGAGATTTGCCGCCGGGAAGGAAAGCCCTACGCGTACTTTGTGGACACACTTTCCGGATACAATCCGCGGCTGCTCTATCGCGTGTATGAAAAGGATGGACACCAGGAGTTGGTGCGTGGCGCCGTTTTTAATGAGCTGGACACGCGCACGCTCCGCAACAACATCGTGGCTGTCGGCAACGATCTGTTAGTGAGCAACCGTGAGGCGCAGGTTCCCACGACCGTCATCGCGCCTTCGATACTATTCGACGAGCTGGAAGTGAAGCGCACCGACGCAAAGAACGCCAAACTGCCCGAATATCCTCCGCCGGACCTCACCCCGCCCATTAGCGATGCCCGAATCCGCCTCATCCCTTCAGACCGCCGGCGCTGAGAATAATTCACGTGCCAGCGAGAAATTCTTCAACAGCTTGCACGAATGCATCCGATTCCTCATAGAACGGCAAGTGCCCGCTATGCTCGAACACGCGAAACTTCGACCCCGCAATTGCTTGATGAATCTTGTAGGCAACGAGCGGCGCCACATTCATATCGAATCGCCCGGTGATTACCATCACCGGAAATTTGAATTTCCGAATCTCAGGATTCAGGTCGAACCGCTCGACGTCCGAGTTCACGGCTTTGTTCACGTCGCGTTTGTACACCGAGGCTGGCAGCGCTGCGATGAAGGCGTCCCGCTTTTCGGTTGAGTAGAAGAGCATTTTGAAATACTCGCGCAGCTCCCCGTCGATTGCCTTCTGATCGCCCATTTCCTCCGCGAAGCCAAACGCGTCGCGCCGCTCGGTGACGTCCGGAAAAACTTCTTTGAACAGGAAAAGAATGTCCTTCCACTGCGGCGCAGCGGAATCCACTATGAAAAGGTGCGCGATTCGTTCAGGATGCGCGGCCGAATAGGCCATCACCAGGTAGCCGCCCCAGGAGTGCCCCAGCAGGTCGATCTGTTCGGTGCCCAAATGCACGCGCAGCGCTTCGAGGTCGTCTATCTGATCTTTGAGCGTGAATGTCTGCCCGGAGTGATTTCCAATAGAGCGTCCGGTGCCGCGCTGGTCGTACATCACCACGCGGCGCTTCTTTCCCAGGGTGTCCCATGCCTGCGACACATGAAGATACGTGTGGTCGAAGCCCGGCCCACCATTCACCAGTACCAGCGGCGTGCCCGCCCCCGAGCCGAGCACTTCGTAGTAGATTGTGGCACTGGGCGTTTCAAATGTTTTTCCGCTTTCCTCCCGCGCCTGGGCCTGCGATGGGCCAATGACCAGACTTGCCATGAAGAGGAGCACGGGAGACAGAATTATATGAGGGTAACGCAGCATTCGCTTTCCTCCCGGATTGGTTGAGATGCACATCTGAGCCTGATTTCCCACGGCTCTTAGACGTGGGAATTGCCAGAGGGAATCTAGGGATTTGTGCGGTAGAGCCACTCAGATTTTGTTGAGATCGCGCCATTCGATGCGGCATTTATCTTGGTGAGAATCGCGTCCACTACTTTGCGGCGGGGCGAGAGCGAGCAGACCGGGTCAGTTGCTGCCGCATCTCCCACGAGGAGAAAAGCCTGGCAGCGGCAGCCGCCGAAATCTTGCGCGCGGCGATCACAGCTACGGCAGGGCTCGGGCATCCAATCTTCGCTGCGAAATTTCTGAAACGCATCTGATTCTTCCCAGATCCGGCGTAATGGAAGTACCTGTACATTCTCAAACTTCATTTCGGGCAGAATTTTCGCGGCGTGGCACGGAAGAACTTCACCCGCAGGCGTGATGAGCAGCACTTTGCGTCCCCAGCCTCCCATGCATGCCTTTGGATAGTTCGCGTAATAGTCCGGCACAACGTATTCCACGCGAATCCGTCCACGCAATTGCTCCTGTGCCCGTTGGAGAATTTCAAGCGAACGATCGAGCTGTTGCCGCGTCGGCAGAAGACGATCGCGGTTGGCAAACGCCCAGCCGTAGTACTGAACATGCGCGAATTCGACGCGTGCGGGAGAAATTTCCCGTATGAGCGCCAGCATTTCTTCCAGCTGATCCAAATTCCGGCGATGAATGACGAAATTGAGCGTTAACGCAATGCGATGGCGCTTCACCCATTCCGCCACGCGTAACTTCTGCGCGTGCGCTTGTGTTCCGGCAAATTCATTGGCGCTTTCTTCGTGCGCATCCTGAAAGCTCAGCTGGAGATGATCCAGTCCTGCGCGGACGAGTTCTTCGAGTCGCTTTTCATCGAGCGGCAGGCCGGATGTGATCAGGCTGGCGTAGAGGCCAGCGCTGCGCGCGGCGCGAATGAGGTCCGGGAGGTCCGGACGCGCCAGCGGCTCGCCCCCGGTGAAATCCACTTGCAGTACTCCCAGTTCGCCTGCCTGGCGGAGGACTTCAGTCCACGCAGCCGTCGAGAGTTCCTGATCCCGCCGTGTCAGCTCAAGCGGATTCGAGCAATACACGCAATGAAGCGGGCAGCGGTGAGTGAGCTCGGCGATCAAGGCAAGCGGAGATGAAACAGGGATTTTCATTATGAAGCGTGTCGCTGGCGCAAAATCACAACGGGCCGTTGAGTAGAAGGCTCGCCGCAGATAGGTGGCACTAAGGGATGCGACTGCATTTTCACTCGAAGTCCAAGGCGCGCTCTTCCTGCAGCAAGTTGAGATACCCGACAATATCTTGCTCTACTTTAACAGGATCCGCCTTCGAGTATAGCTTTTGCAATTCTGTAATAATCTGCTGCACAGTATGCTGGCCGTCGCAGCGCTCGACGATTTCAAGGCTGGGCCCGTTGAGTCGCAGCGCTCGTTCGGGCATCAGCAGTACACGGGGTTGCTGCGACTTTTCATTCATGCGGCAGCCAGCCGCGAGGCGCGGCCGGCTGCTCGGCTCGGGCGTCATCAGTCTTCCTTGGATGGTTTGAACGCACCCGGTGGCGGCCAGCCTGGCGCGACGTAGGCAAAATAAATCGCGTCCAGCATAGCCCAAAGGATATCGCACTTTGCTCTGAGTGCAGCCAGCGCCAACTCCTGCTCCTCGCGCGTCCGGGCGTGCTTCACAACCCATGTCAGTGCGAACTCGGCATCCTCCGGCGCCTGCGTGATCCTTCCCTGAAAATAATCGAGGCCACTTACAAGCCAAGAGTAATGCGCTCTTAGCCGATCCAACCGCAGCGTGATCAGCGTGCGTGAGAAAAGCTCGGTGAGCGACGACGCGACGGCTTCCAGCAGGGTGCGCGACCGGACGAAATCAACGTAGGCCCCAGCTGCGTAGCGCGTGGCGGGCAAAATTCCTTCGCCGCGGATCGCCAGTTCACGGGAGAGACCCGTCGCTTCGACCAGCCGCAACCATTTCTCGATGCCGCCGGGCTGCTTGCCGTCGCCGTCGTGATCAAGAATCCGCTTGCGCCAGGCGCGGCGAAAATCCGGGTCCCCGCTGCGCGAAAGAATCACTGCATCCTTGATTGGAATGCAACTTTGATACGTAAAGCGGTTCAGCGCCCAGGCTTGCAGTTGCCCGCGCGTGAGCATCCCGTCATGCATCAGCTGATGAAACGGATGCTTGTGATGGTAGCGCTCTTCGCCAATCGTATGGAACCGCGCAACAAACTCGGCCTCCGCCAGAGGCGAACCATCATGGAGATCACTCACAGTTCAAACTCCATTCCATCATGAGCGATTTCCCAGCCTGCATCGCGCACGGCTCGATTTGCCGCGCTTTCGGAATCAAGGGCGGGGTTCGTATTGTTCAAGTGGATCAGAACACGCCGCACATTTCCGTCGAGTTGCAGTTGTTCGAGAAGTCCGTGCGCCCCGGAAAGCGGAAGATGCCCCATTTTTCTCGCCGACTTTCCGCTACCGCGCACCTTGATCATCTCATCGTCGGACCAAAACGTCCCGTCCAGCAGCGCGAGATCGCTTTCCGAAACACACCGCCTCCAATAATCTCCGCGGCCTGGCAGGGTCGGGGCATACAAGAATCGTTTCTCGTTCTGGACGAAATACAGACCAATCACAGCTTCTTCGTCACTCAGATTTAGCCGCAACGCATCGCTCACGTAATCCGGGAAATTTCCGCCCAGCGGTACAGCTTTGCAGAACAGGCTCGAGTTCTCTGCAAGGGCTGTCGGCTGAAAAACGGGTATCAGGCGATCAAGCGGAAGAATTTCCCATTGAACCGGTGGATTCGATCGCTCGAGAGTTCTGAACAGCGTGTTCTCCTCCGTCAACGCGCGTCGCACCGACAACGTGGAATAGATCCTCAGCGGCTGGGCCTCGCGCAGGTGGAGCAGGCCGAGAACGCAGTCCACGTCCGCGCTCGTCAGGAGAATGGCTGCAATGGGAGTGCTGCGTGTTTTTTCTCGCGGAGCAAATTCAGGGTTTTCAGAGAGCTGCTGCCTTAGATCGGGCGACGCGTTAAGGAGCAACCAGGTGGCTTCAACAGGGGAAATCGCAACCTGTGCTTGGGTGCGGGCTTGGCCCTTCAAGACACCTCTCCGCAAGCGGTCGCAGTTCGAGCACCTGCAATTCCACTGGGGGAAACCGCCCCCGGCGGCTGAGCCGAGGACTTTGATACGCATCTACAGGTTAGAGCTCAGCGTTAGCGTAGGAGCTGACTTCACAGTTCAGTTCGATTACTTCGTGTTGCGGCGTGACCCATTCCATGGACTGGCTCCGTAAAAGAAGATTTCCCGTTTCGCGCACCTACGCATCCAGACGGCAAGAGTATAGCTCGGAAGAAACAGCCGAGCAATACCGATTTAACTCCAGTGTTTTCAGACACGTGAGCTATCCTTCAGAACGCAACTGACCCTGACCAGATGACAGAATCCCTTCCCGCCACAACGCGAGGTGACACTGTGATATCTTGGCGAACGGGGAAGTCGGGTCATCCTAGGAGGCAGGGAATGGCATCACCGGCCATGCGGCGGTCCGACCGCGTCTCGCTCACATTGCTTCTGGAAGTTTCCGGCAAGGACACTTTCGACAAGGAATTTAAAGCACCGGCGCGCACGCTGCTCATCAATCGCGGGGGCGCCGTGATCGTGCTTGACCGAGAGCTGAGCGCTGAGCAGCAGGTCCATCTAAGGCGGCAGGCTGCAAGTGAATCGCACCGCGCAGCGGATGTGCGGGTGGTGGGGCAGTTTGGACGTGAGAAGGATGGCTACCTTTACGGAGTCGAAATCCTGGACGCCAGCAACGACCTCTGGGGAGTGGAATTTCCCCCCATTGCGGAATCGGAGGAAGCCGTGGCGCGGATGCTGCTGGAATGCAGCTACTGCCGGTCGCGCGAAGTGGCTTACCTGAACGAGCTCGATCTGCGCGGATTCGAAGCCAATCGAGGCATCGCGCGCCATTGCAGGTCTTGCGGTGTGCCCAGTATCTGGACGCAGGCGCCGCACGAAGACGAAAGGAAATTGTCTGCGCGCGCGCGCGGGCACCGCAGCCACGATGGGAAAGATGAGTTGCCCGAGAGCGGCGAAAAAAGGGGGCGGACGCGTATGCGACTGAAGACACGTCTCACCGCGTGCGTCCGACAGGCCGGCACGGACGATGAGCTGGCAGTGTGCGAGGACATTTCGCCGATAGGAATGTGTTTTCGCAGCAAGCGGCGCTACGATTCGCAGAGTCTGGTCCAGGTAGCAGTGCCCTACTCGCCGGACGCCGCGAATATTTTTCTTCCCGCGCGAATTATTTATTCAGAAGAAATGCCCAAGGCAGGATTATTCCGGCACGGCACGGAATACAGCAAGGTGGGACCTCGCGCCGGCTGAGGATTGAAGCTGATCCTCACGCGTCACCCGCAAATGCGTTGGGAGAACCAAACACCGCTGACAATCAGCTCACACTGACAGAAGAACGTTCGCGGCTCCTGCGTGCATGATACTGCATCGAAATGTTTAGATGCACTTTTCCGCTGGCTGTTTCGAAGCAGAGAATTGTGGCTTCGGAATCCTGGCCGGCTGCTTCGCACTGCTCCTGCGTAAGAATTTCCGGTGGAAAAACCTTGAACTGAAAACCGCGGTCGTTGAGCAGCGTGACAGCGTTGCCGATCACCATATTCGCGAGCTCGCACACGGTTTCAGGGACCATCGGCTCATTGGGATTCACCTCGCCGCCGGTTAGAAAACTCGCCACCTGTGCCGCGGCTCCTGGGTCCATATCGAGGACCACGCGGCCTTCGATCTGGCCGCGGAACACAACCAGCGCGGCCAGCCCCTTCCTGCGATAACCCTCCGGCTCCATGGCCATGTCCACGATATGGGCAGGCGCGTTCATCATCTCCGCGAGTACTGCGTCGAGCGAGCCGATGAACGGCTGAATCAGATCCATTCTCATCGCGACTTCTCCACTCCAGCGCCGATCGGCGCAGTGACGCCGTCATCGTTCAGCACGTAGCGGATGATTTCGTAGAGCGCGTCGGGCTTCACGGGCTTCTGGACGAAATGGCGTGCGCCCTTCTGCAGCGCCGCAAGAATATTGTCCTGGTAGCCGACGGAAGACACCATCACAATGCGCGCCTCTGGATACCCCTGGACGATGCGCTCCACCGCTTCGATGCCTTCCATCTGCGGCATGGTGATATCCATCAGCACGATGTCGGGCTTGGTGCGGGCGTATTCCGTGATGGCCGTGCACCCGTCACCAGCTTCGCCCACCACCTGGCCGCCAAACGATTCGATCATCTTCGCCAGACTCTTGCGTGCGAAGACGGAATCGTCCACGACAAGGTAACGGACTGCCTGGTGGTCAGTTTTTCGTGTCAAGGCTTCGAACTGTTTCATAACTATCTCCTTCGAGAAGCTCCTTGTTCGGCGGGAGCGTCCGCAGGCGCCGCCGCGGCCGGCTCGGCCGATGGCCGTTCCGGAGCGCACTTCGATTGCAGAATACTCGCAAGGTTCGGAAGAGAAACAACGCGCGAAACGAACCCACGATTGATGGCGGCGCGCGGCATGCTGTCCACCACGCACGTGTCGAGGCTCTGGGCGATGGTGATGCCGCCCGCAGCCTGGATCGCGCCCATTCCCGCCGCACCGTCTTCGCCCATGCCGGTCATGAGTACAGCGAGCGCGTTGCTGCCGAATTCCTGTGCCACCGAATTAAAAAGAACATCCACGGAGGGGCGATGCCCATTCACGCGCGGTTGGTCCACCAGAACGGCAATATCCCCGTGTGCCATACGCCGTACCTTCATATGGCGGTTGCCTGGACAGATCAGCGCGCGCCCCGCGAGCAACAAATCACCGGACTGCGCTTCCTTCACTTCAATTGGCGAGGATTCATGTAAGCGTCGCGCGAACATCTCCGTAAAACCCTCCGGCATGTGTTGCACGACCAGGAGGCAGCCCGGGAAATCTTCCGGGAGTTGGGAAAAGAGATATTGCAGTGCGTTCGGCCCGCCGGTTGAGATGCCGATACCGACGACGCGCGAGGGCCAGTGGGGCATGGTGGTGCGCCGTGGCTCTTTGCGCTTTGAAGGAGGCACGGTGATGATCATTTTCGGCGCGCCAGAAGCAGCGGCCACTTTGATCTTGAGGGCAAGCTCCGCAGCGATCTGCTCCATCCGGCCGGAGGCGGCGTCGGGCGGCTTGGTGACGAAATCAAAGGCGCCGAACGCAAGCGCTTTCAATGTGAGCGTAGCGCTTTGCGTGGTTTGCGCGCTTACCACGATCACCGGCACCCGATGCTTGCGCGTTATCTGGCGCAGCATCTCGATGCCGTCCATGCGCGGCATGTCGAGATCGAGTGTGACCACATCGGGTCGCAGCTCTTCAATTTTTTTCAGGCCGATGGATCCATCCATTGCCGTCCCGACGACTTCGATCGTGGGATCGTGGAGCAAGGCCTGAGGGATCAGCTTGCGCATCAACGCGGAATCATCCACGACAAGAACGCGAAGCTTTTCGCTCATGCCGTGGCCCCCACCGCCGGGATTCGGGAGAGATGCGAAAGCACAGCGGGAATATTCAAGATCAAGACGACGGTGCCGTCGCCAAGTATCGAAGCGCCACTGACGAGCGGAGAAGTGACCAGGGCGTCTTCTAGCGCCTTGATGACCAGCTCTTGTTCCCCCATTAGGCTATCTACGGCGAGCCCGAAGCGGCGTGTGCCTGTGCCAATCACAATGACAAACGTGCGTCCGGCTTTTTCGTGCTGCGAATGATTGACCAAGCGGTTGAGGCGTACCAGGGTGAGCACCTGCTCGCGCAACTGGAAAATTTCATGGTCATCCATGCGGTGAACGTCTGCCTCGGTGACCCGGGTGATCTCGACGACGGAAGCCAGAGGGACAGCATAGAGACGCCCGCCGACGCGGAACAGCAGCGCCTGTATACTCGCCAGGGTGAGCGGAACCAGCAGCCGAAACTTTGTTCCTTTGCCGGGTTCACTCTCGAGCTCAATCGCGCCTTTCAGGCCTTCAAGCGCGTTCTGCACCACGTCCAGGCCCACGCCACGGCCGGATATCTCCGTGATTTGATCGGCGGTGCTGAATCCCGGCGTGAAAATCAAGCGGAACACTTCTGAATCACTGAGGCGGGAGGTTTCCTCGGTGGTGAGAGTCCCGCACTCAATGGAGCGCTGGACAATCTTTTCGCGATCCAGGCCGCGGCCGTCGTCAGACACTTCAATCACCACCTGATCGCCCTCATGGAACGCATTCAAGCGGATCTTGCCGCACGCGGGTTTGCCTGCGGCTTCGCGCTCGGCGGCCGATTCGATTCCATGGCCGGCGGCGTTGCGAACCATATGGGCGAGCGGCTCGGCCAGCGCGTCGAGGATGCTCTTATCGAGATCGGTATTCTGGCCGGCAAGCTCGAGGCTGACATCCTTATTAAGTTGCTTACCGACATCGCGCACAAGCCGCGGGAAGCGGCGGAAAAGCTGCTCGACGGGCACCATGCGAATCTTCATGACGGACTTTTGGAGCTCGCCGAGAACGCGCGACTGGAAGGCAAGCGCGTCGGAAAATTCTCCGCGCAACGGATCTTTCGCGAAACGCTGCTCGAATTCGACGATGGTGCGCTGGAGCATTGACTTGCCGATGATCAACTCGCCCACTAGATTCATCACCGTGTCAATCCGCGTGGCGTCCACCCGCAGTGAGTTTTCTGCGGCTTGCGCAAGGCCGCCCGGTACGCTGGCGCCATGAAGCTCATCACCGCGACTCCCGGCGGCGTCCGATGGCCCCCCAGCGATTCCTGCGGAGACGGCGGCGGCCTCGGATTCAAGCAGAATATCGAGCAGGTCGCGCGGCGGCACCGGTTGCTGCTCCGGCGCCTTTTCGACCGTGATTTTTGTGACTACCGACGGAACCTGGCAGCGCTTTCGAATCCAGTCCGCTGATTTCGCGCTCGAGAGCGCCGCTTCGATCATGCCAGCCTGTTCGAGTGGCGCGCCTGTTTCCGGATGAATGGCGAGAATTTTCCCACCGCTTTCCAGCGCTTTGCGGACCAATTCATACGCTGCAGCCGGCAGCAGAGCTTCCGGGTCGAGTTGCAGGGCAATCTGGTGAACGGTTTCGCCTCGGCGGAAAGCCTCGGCGATCATCAAGCGCTCGTATTCGGTCCAATCGAAATTTGCAGCACGCGCAGATTTCTGGGAGGGAGCCGCGGGCTTGTGCAGCAAACGCTGGATGTGGTCACGCAGAGCGCCTCCATCGGGTGGCTGCAGATTGTTGCGATACGCAGCCAGCATTTCGTGAAATGTGTCGGCGGCGGTAAGAACCACTTCAGCGATTAACCCGGCATTATTCTTCGCCAGCTCCGGCGTCAAAACGTCTTCGAGTTCGTGCGCGAGTTCACTTAGGCCCCGATAGCCGCATGCTGCCGAATCGCCCTTCAGGGTGTGCACGGCGCGGCGGACACGGCGGAGGCTTTCCTGGTCGCCGGGATGCGCTTCCAACGCGAGCCCGGCCTCGTTCATGGCCTGGAGAATCTCCTGGGCGCTCTCAAAAAAGAGGTCGCGGAGCTCGGAGGCGCGCTCGTCGGGAAAGAATGTCACTGTACTCCCTCAACACGCTGATAAACCGTGGCGTTGCTCTGATGGATCATGTGGAACTTGGTGGTCAGGCCGAAGAGACTCTCAGCGTGGCCGACGAACAGATAGCCCTCGGGATTCAAGCAACGGTGAAACTTTTCGATCAGGCGCTTCTGCTCGGCCTCATCGAAATAGATCATCACGTTGCGGCAGAAAATGGCGTCGTTGCGCTGCGGCAGGTATTCGGTCTTCAAATTGTGGAAATCGAATTGGACGAGGCTTTTCAGGGCGGCCTTGACGGTGTATTTGTCTCCGACTTTGTCGAAGTAGCGCAGGCGGCAAGTGTAGTCCACCGGCTCCATCTGTGATTCAGTGTATGTCCCTTGCTGAGCAGTGAGCAGCGCAGAGTAGTTGATGTCCGAGGCGATGATTTCCACTTTCCACGGCGGCGGGATGAGCGGCTTGGGCGTGGGCATCTCGAAAGGCAATGGATTGCGCAGGTAGTAGTAAGCGAGCGCATCGCAGACGAGCATGGCGATGGTATATGGCTCAGGCCCGGTGGAGCAGCCCGCACTCCAGATGCGCAGCGTCCAATCGCGGCGCTCTTGCTTGCGCTTTAGGATTTCCTCCAGAACAAATTTTTGGAAGAGGTCCAACTGGGGCCGGATGCGGAAAAAGCTGGTCTCGTTGACGGTAAGATTCTCGAGCAGCGCGGTGAGCTCCTGCTTGCCTTCACGACTGGTGAGCAGGCGGTAGTAGCTGTAAAAGGAGTCCATCTGGCAGGCCTTCAGGCGGCGCTGCAGACGGTCACGCAGGAAATGAGTACGGCGCTCGTCGAAGAACATGCCGCATTCCTGGTAAACCAGGGTCTGCAAGAGCTTCAATTCGGGGTCAGTAAGTTCAACTTGAGTGGTCAGTGTGGACATTCGTCCCTCGACGTCGTCGCTCCCGGGCCCGGCCTAAAAGTCTCGTGCGGCGCCGCCCGCAGGGACGGCGGCGGATTCGGAAAACTCATCGAGACGGCGCAGCTCCCCGCGCTGCAGGATCTTGTTCAGGTCGAGCAGGATCACTAGCCGCCCTTTCAACTTTCCAACGCCGGTGATGTAGTTCAATTCGCCTTCCTGGAAGACATCGTGCGGCGCCTCAATTTCGGAAGGCGCGATCTTGAGCACCTCGGAGGCGGAATTCACGATCAAGCCAACGCGGCGGCTCTCGAGCTCGACCACGACGACGCGATTTTTCTTGCTCGGCTCCGTGACCTTTTCACCGAAGCGCTTCCGCAGGTCCACAACCGGAATGATGCGGCCGCGCAGGTTGATGACCCCTTCGATATACTCCGGCGCGTTCGGGACGGAGGTAATTTCCGGGACACGCACAATTTCGCGGACCAGCGAGATCGGCAGGCCAAACGTCTCACGCCCGATGCGGATGCCAACGAGTTGGAGGTCTTTGTCCATATCCGTTGCGCGCGCTCTCAGGATCGAACCGCTTCTGCATACTCGGCCGCTTCATGCTGGTTCGCAGCGGGCGCGGGACGGCGTTGCGGAAAATGTCGCGCGTCCGCGCGGCCCTCATCGATTGCGAACCGGTCCATCGAATTGAGCAGGCCACGAGACAATTTGGACATCTGCTCAGCCGTTGCGGCCAGCTGCGTGGAACTGGATGTAGATTGCTGCACCAGTTCGCGCATTTTCTCCATGGCGCGGACCACGGCCTGCGCCCCGGAGGCTTGTTCTTCGACGGAGGAGTTGATTTCCTGGGTGATTTCGGTCAAGCGGTTCGTGGCCTTGGCGATCTGCGCCGAGCCGCTGGATTGCTCCATGGTGGCTCCGCCGATTTCCTGCGAGAACTTGTAAACTTCGGAGACGACGTCGGAGATTTTTTCAAGAGCAAGGCTGAGATCTTTGTTCAGCGTCAAGCCTTCCTGCACCATGGTGGTGCTCTTCTCCATGTTTTCGACGGCTTCGCGCGCTTCCTTCTGAATGCCCTGGATCAACTCGGAGATTTCCTTGGTGGACTGTGTGGACTTCTCGGCGAGCTTGCGGACTTCCTCGGCGACGACCGCGAAGCCGAGCCCGTGTTCCCCGGCGCGGGCCGCTTCAATCGCGGCATTGAGGGCCAGCAGGTTGGTTTGTTCGGCGAGATCATCAATCACCTCGATGATCTTGCCGATATCGTCGGCGCGGCGGCCGAGCACATCAATAATTTCGGCAGACGATTGGATGGCGTGGCTGGTGCGGTTCAGGCCTTCCGTGGCCTTATCCATGGTGACCATTCCGGTTTGGACTTCCTCGCGCGAGCGATGGGAGATGTCCACCAGCAGCTTGGCCGTATCGGCCACGCGCTGGATGGAGGTGACCATCTGGTCGATGGAAGCGGAAGTTTCCGCGACGCTGGAGGCCTGCACCTGGGTGTTCTTCACCACATTCTGCACGTTGATGCTCATCTCGTGCATGGTGCTGGTGACTTCATCAATCGCCGAGGCTGCTTGCACGCTGACCTTGGCGGATTCATCGGAGGCACTGGCCATTTGTCCGGCGCCGCTGGCCACTTGCGAAGCGCTGTCGCGGACCTGACGGACCAGATCGCGCAGGCCCTGCGTCATGCGCGCGAATGCCTTGGCCATGGTGTCCTGCTGCGACCGCGGTTGAATTGTGACGGACAACTGTCCTTCGGCGATGGACGCCGAAACGGTCGCCATTTCCTTCAGGTGGACAATCATCTTGTTGAAATTGTTTGCAAGCACACCCACTTCGTCGTCGCGATGAATATCAATGGTCTGATCCAAATCCCCTGTTTCGCCGATCCGGTGCGCCACTTCAATCAGGTGATAGACGGGATCCTTGATTGTCTTGGCCGTACGGAAGGCAATTAAAGCCCCCAGGATCATAGCCAGCAAAGTTCCGATGGTGGTGATCCCCGTGCTCCATGTGGTTGCGGACGCTGCTTTGACGTTGGAATCTTCAAGCGTTTTGCGAACGGCGCGGTTGGCTTCGTCGAGCACGCCGACGGACTTGTTGGTCCACGAGGCGGGATCGTGTTGGAGATAATAAATCTGCATGTCGGAGACGGTTGCATCACCCGCATCCACCTGATGGCGCTTGGCGATCATCTGTTTCGCAAAATTCTCCGACCAGTTACGCTCATTCTCCTCCACCTGGGCAAGCGCGTTTCGAAGGAACGGATCGTTCGCTTTGTTGGCACCGTCCTTTGCGAGCGACAATAGATCTGCAACACCCTTGTTGTTCTTGTCCTCGTCCCGCAAATCGCCACTCAGCAGGTAGTTTCCAAGAAACAGGCGGTTCTCCATCATCTGGT
>Ga0307473_10000047_pt1 | contig 25406 bp, 25 predicted proteins | sample atmos_gasesAM5C__FD_203744 | JGI IMG/M metagenome (GOLD analysis project Ga0307473, IMG submission 203744) | Hardwood forest soil microbial communities from Morgan-Monroe State Forest, Indiana, United States - atmos_gasesAM5C_515 | ecosystem: Environmental > Terrestrial > Soil > Temperate...
TTCCACTGGCATCGGCCAGATCTTTGTCTCGATATCGAGTGACTTGAGTGTCTGCATCACTTCGCGATAGAAATCAGCCACACTCCGCGGCGCGAGATCCAGCACCTCCGTCTCGCCGCTGTTTTTCTCAAAACGCAGAACGTGTTCAATGAAGTCGAACTCCATCTCGAAGATGCCGTGGGGGCAGGGAATCGGCGAAGTCGTCAAGCCACGCGCGCTAACGTAGAATGGCACTTCCCACCACTGATTCATGTATGGGCTGCGCGCCAGACGCACCTTGCCCACAATCTGCGTCCACATGTGCAGAGTCGCGAGCGTGTCTTTCCACTCTGCCAGCGGCAGGGCCGGCCAGGCCTGGTCTCTCGCCGAGTTCTTCTCGGTTGCCATGATGCCTCCCGAAATCGATCTCTCTGATTGCACGCATTCTACAGCAAAGCCATTCTTGAACCTGTGGTAAAACTGGCGAGCACATGAAACGCATCCGCCGAATTCGACGCTCAGAGCTCCCAGTACACACGGTTGAGCTAGCACGCTTTCTAATCGGCAAGACGCTTGTCCACGACCTTCCGCGCGGCCGACTGACCGGGCGCATAGTCGAGACAGAAGGCTATCTCCCCGGCGACGCAGCCTGCCACGCTTTCAACGGGCCGACCCCGCGGAATCGCGCCCTTTTTCTCGAGCACGGCCACGCGTACGTTTACTTTGTTTACGGCGCGCATTACATGCTCAACGTTTCGAGTGAAGCCCATGGCATCGGAGCCGGGATTCTGTTGCGAGGGATGGAGCCGCTCGAAGGCATTGCAGCCATGAAGCGCCGCCGCGGAACTTCACGGATTGAGGACCTTGCACGCGGCCCAGGACGTCTCGCAGAGGCGTTGCGCATCACCCCAAGTCTCGACGGGCTGGACATCTGCGGCGATGGGACGCTCTGGCTCGGCGCGCCCGTGCGTCGGACCGGGACCATCGGCGTCAGCGTCCGCATCGGAATCACTAAAGATGCTGACCGCCTGCTTCGATTTTACGAGCGCGGAAATCCCTTCGTCAGCGGCCCTAAGCGGCTTCGGATGTGAACCTTGCGGCCCTGTCAGAATGCTTTCCGAGGCAGCCAAAATACGCCGAAATTTAACTCTCGCGACACAATTTCCTATCCGTCAATTGACGCGCCCTGCCTTCCCCTCCACACTCGCAACAGGCGCTATGATCCGCATCGAAAACCTCTCGAAAGAGTACGACCTGGCAGGCGGCTCCGACAAACAGGGGCCGGTAGTTGCTGCCGACCGCCTGAATCTGGAAATCCCCGCGGGCGAAATTTATGGCTTGGTGGGCCCGAACGGGGCGGGCAAGACAACCGCGCTCAAGATGATCTGCGGTCTGCTGGTGCCCACGTTTGGCCGCGTTTTGGTGAACGGTGTGGACGTGGAAGCGCGTCCTGAGGACGCACAAAAATTCATCGGCTACCTCGCAGATTTTTTCGCGCTCTACGACGACCTGCTGGCTTGGGAATATTTGGACTATTTTGGCCACGCTTACAAGCTCCCGGACGATTCGATTCCCGCGCGCATCGAGTATCTGCTGGTGCTCCTCGGGCTGCAAACCAAGCGCAACGCCTTCATCGACGGGCTTTCGCGCGGCATGAAGCAGCGGCTGGGAATCGCGCGCGCCATCATTCATGACCCACCGGTCCTCGTGCTGGACGAGCCGACCGCTGGGCTCGACCCTCAAGCGCGAATAGATTTCAAAAAGCTGATCCGCGATTTGCACAAAGCGGGAAAAACCATCCTGATCACTTCACATCTGCTCGGTGACTTGCAGGAAATTTGCACGTCCATCGCGATTTTGGAAAAAGGTCGGCTGGTGAAGGCAGGCCCGCTGGACGAAATCCTCGCGGAAGGATCGGTCGTGCCGGGAACGCAAGGAACCCCGGCAGGTCAGCGTGTGCGCGTGAAGCTGGCTACACCTGGCTTCAACTTGCACCAGTGGCTCTCGCAGCACCCGCGCGTCTCGTCATTGGCAGTGGATCCGGCAGGCGCGCTATTTTCTTTCAGCGGCACAGACGCCGAACTGGCGGAATTGATGAAGGCGCTCATCGCAACGGGCGCGCCCGTGTGCGGCGTCGAGAAAATCACCGATTCGCTCGAGCAGGTCTATTCGCGCCTGACAAAGGGAGAGGTGATGTGAACGATCCCGCCGCACTGTTCCTGAAAAATCCGGAGCTGATCCGTAACCTGCGCATTCAATTGCGTCCAAAGCGTATGGCTGTCGCGGCGTCGATCACCGGCATCGTTTCTTTGATTATTCTCCCCGCTCTCTGGCCCGACTCCCCTGGCGGTGCCGCGTCCGGTCGGGGCATGGGTTATCTTGCCTCGGTCCTTGTATTCCAATCGGTCACCATACTGATCGGCGGCGGCATCGCCTGCCTGCAATCCATTAGTCGCGAGAAGGAGCAAAACACTTTCGATTACCAGCGCATCAGTCGGCTTTCACCGCTCGAACTCGCCATGGGAAAACTTCTCGGCGCGCCTTCCATGGCCTATTTCATCGGACTCTGCCTGATCCCTGCAGCATTGCTCGCCTTGCCGAAAAGCGGCTGGAGTTTTGGCGACCTACTGGACGCATGGATTCTGCTCCTTTTCGGCGCCCTGGCGTTTCATTCTTTCACCGTCCTTATGTCTATGCTGCTCCGGCGCAGCCTTTCGACGGGAGTCGTCCTGTTGTTTTTATTTTTTGCCGGGATTCCGGGGATGTCCCTCAGCACGATACTGCTCACACGTGGCATTCATGGAGTGGGTGGGTCCCAAACCATTAATTTTTACGGGGTTGCACTGCCATTCACGCCATACTTTTGCTTCGTGTACGCGTCTTTTGCTGCGTGGTTCATTCTAGCGTTAGAGCGCAATATTAAGCGCGATCCGGCCATGTACGAGCTGCTAACGCCGCTACAGGCGCTCGGTTTTGCCGGCTGGACCAACTTTCTATTTATTGGCACCGTTCCGCTGGCCTCCTCCCGGGATCTGGCCCAAGTCAGCTCGATGTGGGTCAACGTCACGGTGTTTTTTGCGCTGGGCTTGGTTTTATTGCGCAACCGCGACCGGGCCCGGCGCCGCCTCCGTGAGCTCGGCGAGCAAGGCCTGACTTGGCTGGAAGCATTTTGGCCCGCTCCGTACATCTTGATCGGCGTGATAGCCACGGGATTTCTGCCCCTCTTGCTGGAGCGAAGGCAACAAAGTCCGTCGGTGGCCGGGTACTTCCATCCCGCGGCCCCGCTGAGCATGTCACTATTTCTGTTTCGGCTGGTGTTCTTTGCCCTGTGGTTGTGCCGCGACTTGCTCTACTTGCAGTGGATGAACCTGCGCCCCGGACGCAAGCCGCTGCTTCGCGCAATTCTTTACGGGTTCGTGTATTACACCGCGCTCTTCGTGATGTTTTTTGTTCACAGCCCGATGAATCTCCAGCCGGGTGAGGCAGCTTTCCAATCTATTTTCGTTCCGGTCCGAGTTCTGACCATGGACACCGCCTCGTGGAATGCTGCTGCAAGCACGTGGTTCATCGCGCTGGTGAGCCAGGTCGCGCTTATGTATTTCCTCGCATTCCTCCACCGCCAGGAGCTGCAATCACTGGCGACGCGTCCGAGGATTTATCCGTCCGCCGCGCCGCCTGCCGTGCGGCCCAGCGCTCCTGCAACCGCTAGCTGATTGCGTTGCCTCCGAGCACCAGGAAGTACCAGATACTTTTTCCATACATCCCTAGCGCGTTCCTGGCCCGACCCTCTTTATCTCGCTTATCCTGATGGGGGCCAAATGGCTTAGTCATCCAGCCCGGAACGGGGCTTCCTAGCTGCGGCAAGGAGACAGAGACATGAAGAAGACGATTGTATTGCTGGCGGCTCTCTTGCTGGTGTATCCGTCCTTCGCGGCGGATCAAACCAGAGAGCAGAAGCGATTGGAAGCTTGCGGCCAGGTCTTCAAGGAAATCCTCAACATCCCGGACGGAATCCCTAAGGAACTGCTCAATAAGGCGGAGTGCGTGATCGTGATTCCGACGGTCTTGAAATTTGCCATTGGCGTCGGGGGAGACTTTGGGCGCGGCGCAATCACCTGCCGCACCGGTGAACATTTCACCGGGCCGTGGAGCGCTCCCGCCCTTTTTGCACTTGAAGGCGGGAACATCGGGCTCCAATTGGGCGGCACGGCTACGGACTTTGTCCTGCTAGTCATGAATCCGAAAGGGGCAAAGTCAATCCTGGGCAGTAAAGTGAAACTCGGCGCCGATGCATCGGCTGCTGCGGGGCCCAAAGGGCGCACCGCGGCCGCCGATACAGACATCGTGATGCGGGCCGAAGTTCTGAGTTACTCCCGCGCGCGCGGTCTTTTTGCCGGCATTTCGCTCGAAGGCTCTACCCTCCGCTCTGATGGCAGCGCGAACAAGAAAATGTATGGCCGCGACTTGAGTGCAAAAGAAATCGTGCGCCAGGGGAAAGTCGGCGTCCCGGCCTCCGGTCGCGAGCTGATTTCTCTCCTCAACAAGACGTCACCCAAGAACCAATCGGATCCAAAGTCGCTCCAGGAGTAGCGCTCGGCGCGAGCTTCCTCGCGGGCGGGGGCGAATTGCGGAACATTTCCCAAGCGTGAAGAATTCCTGCGTTTCAGCCGCTTCCCAAGTTAGACTTCGCCTCGCCGGCTGACTTGGTGCGCCCCCCGGCCAGGGAGAAATGCATGCGCCGTTTCCTCATCGACACGGATACCGCATCGGACGACGCCGTGGCTATCCTGATGGCACTCCGCTCCCCCGATGTGCAGGTGGACGCCATCACTATGGTTTCTGGCAACGTGCCAGTGGAAATGGGGGCGCGCAACGCAGGCTACACCGTGGAACTGTGTGGGAAGCAGACGCCCGTCCACATAGGCTGCGGTCGTCCGCTGGTGCGCGAGGCGCAGTACGCTTATTTTTTTCACGGCCCCGATGGCATGGGTGGCATGAACTACCCCGCGCCGAAGCGGCCGCCGGAGCAGGAGCACGCTGTGGACGCATTGGTTCGCTTGGTTCGTGCGCGTCCCGGCGAATACACGCTGGTCACACTCGGGCCGCTCACGAATATTGCCATGGCGCAGCGTCGCGCACCCGATCTGGCCGGAAAAATGAGGGAGGTTTACATCATGGGCGGCGCAGCCTGCACCGTCGGCAACATCACGCCCGCCGCCGAGTACAACATCTGGGTTGATCCGGAAGCCGCGCACATCGTCTTCCATTCAGGTTTGCCGATTCTGATGATTGGCTGGGAGCATTGCCGCGGAGCTTCCGCTCTCGACAACGCGGATATGGATTTGGTGCGTGCGATCGGCACGAAGTTCGCGCATTTCACGCTCGACTGCAACAAAGCCGCACTGAAAGCCAGCACCGAATGGGCGCATGAGCCCGGTCTCACTCTCCCTGACCCTGTGGCCATGGCCATCGCGCTCGACCCTAGCATTTGCACCCGTCGCAGCCGGCATCACGTGGAGATTGAGATTTCGAGCGAAGTCACGCGCGGGATGACCGTGGTGGATGAAATTGGGGTCAGGAACAAACCAGCGAATGCTGATATCTGCTGGGCCGTGGACGCCTTTCGCTGGAAGGAAATGCTCTACCGCCTCTTGCGTTAGTTTAGAAAATCTTTCGGAAGTGGGTTATCTTTCCGCTCCTCGTCCCAGATGGCGCCGGCGATCCACCAGCGCTTCCCATCCCAGTAAAGCTCGATGCTGTTCACGCCGCGGGCGATCACCGGCCCATCTTTCGTGATTCGGCTCTCATAGGTGCTGAATATGTGCGCGATGTTTCCAAATCGCTTCGTCTCGCGATGAATCTCCCACTCAAAGAATCCCTTCGCGGTAAGGTCGGTGTCGGTCGAGTCCACAAATTGCTGATGATCCACCACGCGCGCCACCGGCTCGCCTTGCGCATTCACGCCCATCGAGACGAAGCGTACGCCGGGAATATACAGCGTGCGATCGCGCGACCACTGCCGGGCCTCACCTGCTGGTCCCGAGATGACCTCGTAAAACGCCTTCATGATGCCGTCAATGCTGCGCACATCTTCTGCGCGCGGGAAAATCGCAACTACCTCCACATGCCGCGTGGCGGTTTGCTCCCGGCTTTTATCCTGGGCGCGAAGTGTTGATGCGAAGAAGATGAGCAATCCGCATAGGACGAGCGCGTGCCGCGTGATCCGTGCTGTCATTCAAGGCCTCCTGGGCGCGAATATTGAACATATGTTCGCCAGAATCGCAGTGCGTCGTTAGTATGCCATCACCGCAGCCCTGTCGGGATGCTGTCAATATCCCGACGCTACCTGCCCTGAAATCCATCCGCAATTCACTGGTCCGCCAGCGCAATATTGGCTTCTCGTTTCAACGGAACGGAGATATCAGCGACAGCGATCGCATCCACCCCATTGGAATGAAAGCTGCTGATTGTGATGCTGCCCAGCAGTGCGGACTGGCCGAGGGACCAGTCACGGAGCAGGTTCGCGGTCTGTCCCTCGCCCCGCCCGGTCTGCCCACAGGAGCCTGTTGCTTGAGACTCGAAAAGCGATTACCCTCTTGCCTGCCTGGTGGGGCGTAACAGGGGCCCACGAGGCAAGCACTCTCGACTCAAGAAACAGCTGGGTTAAATCCGATTGCTCTGGGGATGCGTACTGTTCCGAAGGGCAGTTGGGCCCCAATTCAGTCAATCAGGAGGAGTCTCGAGTATATGACAAAGTCGAAGAAGGCTCTGATCGCAAGCGCAGCGCTGGCGGGATTGCTCGCCGGCAGTGGCGCAACAATCCAGGCGTCTAACCTACTCTCTGGCGTGAAGTCCTCCTTCAACGCCCAGGACCAGTCCAAGGACCAGAAGGCAGACAAGGACAAGGTCAAAGAGAAACACGCTTGTAAAGGCCAAAACTCCTGCAAGGGCAAGGGCGGTTGCAAAGCGAGCGACAACGGTTGCAAAGGCAAGAACTCTTGCAAGGGCAAGGGTGGCTGCGCGACCGATGGCTCGAAGATGCCGGACGAGAAGAAGCCCTCAGCGTAGCTTCAACTTAACGTATCTTCATCCGCGAGGGCCGGCGATTCATACCGGCCCTCGTCGCACTCTATAAGCAGTCGGAGTTTTTTGATGCCCGCAAACCATTTCAACAATTTTACGGACTATGGAATCGGGATTGGGTTGCGCGCCCCGCACTATAGTCACATCTTGGCGCGCAAACCCGTCGTGGATTGGTTCGAAATCATCTCCGAGAACTTCATGATTGGCGGGGGCAGGCCGCTGCACATTCTGGATCAAATTCTCGAACAGTACAGAGTCGTGCAGCACGGCGTCTCGATGTATTTCGGCTCGGCCGAACGCCCCAACCGGGACCACCTTCGCAGCTTGAAGGAATTGGTGAAGCGCACCAAGACGCCGTGGCTCACGGATCATCTCTGCTGGGGCAGTGTTGATGGGCGCTACACGCATGATTTGCTCCCGATGCCTTATACATTTGAAGCTGCGAAGATCACGGCACAGAAGATCCGCGAAGTGCGGGACTTTTTGGAAGTTCCCATCGCGGTGGAAAACGTGAGCAGCTACGCCGAATTTCACGTTTCGGAAATGGCGGAGTGGGAGTTCCTGACCGAGGTTGTGGAGCGCGCCGATTGCGGGATCCTGCTCGATGTGAATAATATCTACGTTTCGTCGCAGAACCACAGTTTCAATCCGCACACTTATCTCGCGGAAATCCCCGCGGAACGTGTCGCTCAAATTCACATCGCCGGCCACTCAAAATATCGAAAGTACATACTGGACACGCACGATCACCCGGTGATCGATCCCGTGTGGAAGCTGTATGCGGATGCGATCCATCGTGCGGGACGCACGGCGACGTTGCTCGAGTGGGACGATAGTATTCCGTCGTTCGACGAAGTCCACGGGGAAGCGTTGAAGGCAAACAAATTCCTGGCGACAGAGTCGCTCGCGGCGGCCGTATGAACCTTTTGAGCCTGCAACGACGGATGGCTCGCGCCGTGATGACTCCTCTCACTCCTTCGGAGGGCATGCAGCGCGTAGCCGCGAATGGCCGCCCGATGCGTGCGGTTGCGGCGGAGTTCATCAAGCCGAATGACCGGCTGACTTCCTTTGAACGCCTGGAAATTTACAACCGTCAATACTGGTTCCGTGTTCTCTCGAGCTTCGCCGAAGATTTTCCGGGACTACGCGCAGTCCTCGGCGGCCGCCGATTCGATGCCGTCGCCCAAGCGTATGTGAAGGATTGTCCATCGCGCTCGTTCACGTTGCGCAATCTAGGCTCCCGGTTGGAATCGTGGTTGAGAAGGCATCCTGCGTGGGCCGGATCGCGCCAGGCTCTGGCCATCGACATGGTTCGATTGGAGTGGGCCGACATCGAGGCGTTCGACGGCAAAGCCGAACCAGCTCTCAAGCCGGAAGATCTTGCGGAAGCGGATCCATCCAGGTTGCGTCTGCGTCTCCAGCCCTACATGCAATTGCTTCACTTGCGGTATCCCGTGGATGACCTGTTGCTGGCAGTGAGGAGCGACGACGATACTGAGTTTGCGAGCAACGCGTTCACCGAACGCCGGAAACGCAAGCGAGTCCTCGCCGTCGCCAGGCTGAAGCCCTCTCCGATTTTCCTGGCCGTGCATCGCCTCGACGATTCTGTATACTTCCGCCGTCTCGAGCCTGAAGAATTCTTGATCCTGAGCAGGCTTCGCGAAGGGAAAAAGCTCAACCATGCAATCGAGTCGGCTTTGCGGCGGAGTTCGATTGAGCCCGCAGACCGGCCTGCCATGGTAGAGCGCTGGTTCCACGCGTGGGCGGCTCTCAGTTGGTTCTGCCGCACGAATAACGGGCCCAAGGAATCCTGAGTCCCCAATCCCGAGGAGCCTCGCAGTATCCATGAAAAAAATCTTCCTTCAAATTCAGAAGCTTTACGACCGGTTCTTCGGCCTGGTCTCCTACCTGCAATCTCCGTTTCTTCTTTTCGTGCGGCTCTATTGGGGCTGGCAGCTCATCCAGAGCGGTTGGGGAAAACTGCATCATTTATCGACCGTTACGGATTTCTTCACAAGTCTGGGATTGCCGCTGCCCGCGCAGACGGCGGTGTTTATCTCCTGCCTCGAATTCTTCGGTGGAATTTTCCTGGCCGCCGGACTTCTCTCGCGGCTCACATCACTGGCGCTGACCATCAACCTGATCGTGGCCTACATCACCGCGGATCGCGAAGCGCTGTTCTCGATGTTTTCCGATCCGGACAAATTCTATGCCGCCGCCCCGTACACATTTCTTGTCGCTTCTCTCATCATCTTGCTCTTTGGGCCGGGAAAGCTCTCCCTCGATACTTTAGTGGGGCATCTCACCGGCAAACCGAAAACATAGCCGGCGCATCTATTTGAGTTCACAGACTGCCGGAGAGTCTTCCGTCTGAAGCAGCAGAGCGATGCCGCAAACATCTCCTCCCGCGTCGGAACGCTTCCGGCGGGCGCGCCCCTGTTTCTGGTAATGTTTCTACTGCCAATGCTGGCAGCCTCGGCAGGAGAAATGAACTCGACCATCCTAATCGGAGGTTCCCGCCTCGACATCGTCGTCGAGAAGGGACAACTTGATGTCAACAAGGACGGGCTGCTCGATTGGGTCCGCTCTGCCGCGGAGTCTGTGGCGGGTTACTACGGGCATTTTCCTCTGCCGCACGCCTTGATTCGCATCACTCCCGGTCAAGGAAAAGGCGTCGGGCATGGGATGACATTTGGTGAATCAGGCGGGTTGGTGACGATTCAGGTCGGTGCCGAGACGGCACGCGCGGGCTTTAGCTCCGATTGGATGTTGACGCACGAGATGCTCCACCTGGCATTTCCCTCCGTCCGCCGCGACCATCACTGGATCGAGGAAGGCATCACGACGTATGTTGAACCGATCGCTCGTGTTCGCGCCAAACAGCTGGACGTGTCACAAATGTGGTACGAGTTGGTCCGCGACCTGCCACAGGGCCTGCCGGCAGCGGGCGACAAAGGCCTCGACCACACTCACACGTGGGGAAGAACGTACTGGGGAGGGGCTTTGTTCTGCCTGTTGGCTGACGTCGAGATCCATCGCCAAACCGGGAATAAGAGAGGTCTTGAGGATGCCTTGCGGGGAATCTTGGAGGCAGGCGGAAACATCACCCAGGATTGGCCATTGGAAAAAGCTCTCAGCACTGGCGACCGCGCGACTGGAACGCAAGTGCTGACCACGCTCTACGACAAGATGAAGGCCCAACCTTTTAATGTGGATCTCGACGCATTGTGGAAAGAGCTCGGCGTTGAACGAGACGGCAATGGTGTTCGCTTCATCGATAGCGCGCCGCTCGCTGCTACGCGCAAGGCAATCACGTACGGCCAACTCCAAGCTCCCACCAAATCAACCGCCGCGTTTGATTCCACCGCTGTGTTTGCAGGCCGCAGAATGCAGCAGGGAAAGGCCGAGTAGATGGCGTGAGGAAATCTGAATCCGCAGGGACTTGAAGATGGTGCCGAGGGGCAGAATCGAACTGCCTACGCCGGCCTTTTCAGGGCCGCGCTCTACCGGTGAGCTACCTCGGCACCGGCACAATCAAAGATTCTACGGAATATCCTGCACGCAGGAAAGTAAAAACGTCAGACAGAATTCAGCGGCAATAGTGATGAAACAGATCCTTCGCTCTCCCGCCGCAGCGGGCTCACTCCCCTCGGCTGCGCCCGGGACAGGCAGTATGACGATCCTCGTGCCGCGACAACATGCGGGACGCACAAAACGCGTCGGATCGTCACTTCATGGATTCGTCAAACTCTTTCATCCAGTCGCGCTTCTTCAACACCTCGCGCGGCTTCGCGCCGTCCGGCGGGCCGACGATGCCGTCCTTCTCCATCAGGTCGATCAAGCGCGCCGCGCGGCCGTAACCGACTCGCAGCCGGCGTTGCAGCGTCGAAGTCGAAGCGCGACCGGCTTCAAGCACCACGCGGATTGCGTCCTGGTAGAGATCGTCGTCCACATCTTCGCCGCCGTCGGCTCCGGCGCCGCCACCCGTCGCGTTCTCATCCTTGGGCGGCTTGAGGAGTTCCGTGTTGTAAATCGCCTTGGCCTGTTCGCGCCAGAAATCGCAAACGGCGGTAATTTCGGACTCGCGCACATACGGCCCATGAATGCGGTGCAATCTGGACGATCCCGCGGGGAGATAGAGCATGTCGCCCCTGCCGAGAAGTGATTCCGAGCCGTTGGCATCCAGAATCGTGCGCGAGTCCACCTTGCTGGCCACGCGGAACGAAATGCGCGCCGGAAAATTCGCCTTGATCAGGCCGGTAATCACGTCCACCGAGGGCCGCTGCGTCGCGAGAATCAAATGAATGCCCACGGCGCGTGCCATCTGCGCGAGACGCGTGATGGATTCTTCGACGCCGTTCGTGTCCACCATCATCAGGTCGGCCAATTCGTCAATCACTATCACGACGTAGGGAAGCGGGCGGTGCTCCTGATCTTCCGAACTGTCGAAGAGCGAGAGTGATTGCCCCTTCTCGAATGTGCGGTTGTACTGCTCGATATTGCGGACGCCGCGCTGCGCCAGCAGCTTCAGCCGCCGCTCCATCTCTCGCGTGGCGTTGCGTAGGACGTGAGACGCCACTTTCGCGTCCGTCACCACCGGGGTCAAGAGGTGCGGAATATCTGAGTAGAGCCCGAGCTCGAGCTGCTTCGGATCGACTAGCACGAGTTTCAATTCATCCGGCGTCGCCTTGAAGAGCATGCCCATGAGCAGGGAATTGATGAATACGCTTTTGCCCGTGCCCGTCGCGCCCGCAATCAACAGGTGCGGCATCTGCGTCAAATCCGCGGCGCGAATCCGTCCGATGAGATCCTTGCCAAATGGCAGGGTCAGTTTCGAAGGCGAATGCCCGAATTCCGGCGACTCAATCACGTCGCGCAACGCGATCGTCTCGCGATGCGAATTCGGGACCTCAACCCCAACCGTGGATTTTCCAGGGATGCGCTCAATCAGGATGGATTCGGCGCGCAGCGCCAGGCACAAGTCTTCCCCGAGGCCAGTAATCCGGCTGTATTTGATGCCCGCTTCCGGTTTGAATTCGAATGTGGTGACCACTGGCCCCGGATTGATCTGTGTGATATGCCCCGCGACATCGAACTCCGAGCATTTCTGCTCGATGGCCCGCGCGCAATCCTTCAGCTCGGTTTCGTCCATTTTCTGGCCGCGCTCGGCCATCTGGAGGAGTCCCGGCGAAGGCAATTTAAAATTGGTTTTACCGCGCGCGATTTTTGGATCGCTGCCGCTTTTCTTCGACGGGGATGCGTTCAGCGTCTCGTTTTCATGGAACTTGATGACTGCGGGAGCGCGGCGGGATTCCATCGGTGCGTCTTCCTCTTCGTCCTCCACGTCTTTTTCTGCCAGGGCTTCGCGCATGGACATGCGTTGTTGTGTGACGGGCGGCCGCCCGGCAATTTTGATTTCCTCCACGCGCTTGCGGAGCCGCTCGGCTTCGCGGTCTGCGCGCCAGTCTTTCATTCGTCCGATTAATCTTCCGATGAGCCCGTCATCGGTCATGGGATGCTTCATCCAACTCACCGCGGTGCGAAGAGAAAAACTCGTGCTAAGAATCAGCGCTGCCAGGAGCGTCGCGATCGAAACCAGGTTTGCCCCGACCGGATTAAAGGCCGCGGCTAACGCATGCGCGAGCACGGTTCCCAATAGGCCGCCCGCCGGCAGGGCGCCCCGCACTTCAGGCATATGCACCAGTGTCAACTCGGCCGAGAGGGAAGCGACCAGCAACGCCCCGCCCACGAGTTTCGCTACCGGCGCCACCACCAACTGGCTGCGGAACCATCGCATGGCAACCAGGAACATTCCGACGGGAAAGAGGAACGCTGCAAAGCCAAAGGACTGGAAGAACAGATCCGCCAGGTGCGCGCCGACCGGGCCAATCCAGTTGCGCGCGGGTCCAGACGAAGGCGGAGCCGCCGAAACGTTGAACGAAGCATCGTGCGGCGAATAGGAGAGCAAGCTCAGGGCGAGCAGGATGGCCAAGCTGAGCCCCACGAATCCCACAAGCTCATTGATACGTTTATTTTCAGTCGGCGTCAGAATGCGCACAAAATCACCTCATCGGCTGGGATTGGGGGAAGGCCCTTGCCTACCCTGGGTCGCGCGGGCGCTGACGCGCGGAGCCCTTTGGGAGGAACGCGATGACTATACCAAAGGGGGAGTGCGGGTAAAGGGGGAAGTTCAAGCGAAGGTGTCGTAAATGCCGTGACTCGTGATTCGTGAGTCGTGAGTTGTGATTCGTGAACCAGAAACGTGCTCGGTTTTTTTCGCGATTAGAGCTGGTGCCGGTTATTTGTTTTGAGTAAATTACGAACCGTTCTAATATTCCATTCGCGATTAGATCGGCACAGATTCGTGGATCCCGTCGCGTGGGTTGCGAGAGGCGACCGGCGATTTGTGACCGGCGGGGAGTGGGCACGAGTGTTTCTGAAAAGCGGTTTTTTGTTGCGATTAGAAATTGTCTTTTCCTTTGGTTTGAAGGAGTTATGGAGGATTCTAATTTGGCATGTGTTGCGATTAGCCTTTTCTTCGCCCCACTTTTTGACGTGGGGTGGACCAGGGAGGGGAACCGGGATGTCATGATTACTCACACGCCACCATTATATCATATGCTAATAGGGAATGCAAGTGAAATCGCACCGAGGCAGTGGGTCACTTTCCGGCCGTCCGACTTATCACACGTTGGCACTTATTGATAGCAACTTCCTGCCCGAGAATAGCTTCCGAGTTGCCGACCACCGGGAAGTTGGCCAGACCACGCAACACAAGCGCGTTTATCGGTACTAATCCGATGGACGAACCGTTAACTTCTGGCTTGCCGGTCACTCGGGAGTCGTGTGCATTCGAGTGCTTAAATCGTCGATACGATGAGGTATTTGGCGCAGTATCCGCCCACGCCCAGGTGCGTTGCAGCGGCGCGGCCAGAAGAAAAGGGTAGGGTTACAGGAGCGCGGCTGTGGATCTTTACAAATCGAGGTCACATGACGAAAGCAAACGAGCGGCTAGGACGCAGTGACGGTGCGCAGGCCCCATAGGGCGATTATGCCCAGAATCACGAGATTGGGAAAAAGGAACGGGGCGAGAGGAGGGGCGCCGTAGATGAAATTGTCGAAGGCATGAATCGAGGGGCCGCGGAGATTACCTAGGGCGTGCAGGGCAAAACCCCAGATTCCGACGGCGGCCTCTGCAAGAAGAACCACCAGGCAGAGGTCGATAAACGGACGTTCGACCCGCAACAATAGCGGCACGCAGAGAAAACCGACGGCGACAGCGCTGGCGGCGACGGGCACCCATTCGAGCGAATTGAAGAAATTGTTCTGCGCGTGGTCGCTCAGGCTGAAAACGAAATTTCCAAGGAAGCCGCCGAGCGCAAACAGCAGCACCCACTGAGCCCACTCCTTACTAGCCGGATCGACCATGCGATTCACGACCAGCAGAAAGCCGAGGCCGGTGTAGGCGAGCGGCGCGGCAAACGGTGCTGAATAGGTGAGGCTCCGCAACGTGCGTTCGTAGAAGAAGTGGCTTTCGAGGTGGAAAAGCACGCCGGCGAGGCCGATCAGAATCGCCGCCCAACCAACGAGGTAGCCCAAATCCTTCCAAACAGTGGGCCAGCGGCTCCAAAGGCACAGGGCAAGAGCCAGGATGAGCGGCGCGCTGGCGGAAAAATAGAGTGGGATGTACTCCGCCCGCTCGCGGAACTGATTCACGGAGTGAGCGAGATAGATGTCGAATGTGAGGAAGGCGATGTTCAGGGTCACGAACAGCTCGACCCAGAGCTGTGGATTGATCCACCAAGCCTTATCTGGATTTTCCATGTTCTTTTCTCAGCTCGGCGGCCATGGCTTTCAGCTCGACCGTCTTTTGCAGGATCGGGTAGTTCCCGTGCCATTGAACGAAATCCGCCCCGCCCATGAATGCAGCGTGCTTGCTGGTGCGCCCGTCGTAGTGCCACAAATCAAAGTAAACGAAGTCGATCGGTTGGGAGAAAGGCGGGCCGGAGACTACACCGTCCTTGCGCAGGGCCGTCACGATATCTTGGGCGGCGCGCACCTTATTGTTGGTCGATTGCACAACTTGTTCCGCCTGTGTGTACACGCGATCGGGAATCAAAGGCGTGTGACACTGTGAGCAGATGAGTTTCATCTTGGTTTGCGCCGCTGCGTAGTTCGGCCGGCGTTCGCTGACGGCATTCGCGAGGTAGTAGGAAAGCCGCTCGGACGGATCGTGCGTAACGCCGACGCCATTGATGCCGCTCATGTGGCAGGTGGCGCAGGTGGGAATAAACATGTCGCGCGTGGTGAGGGTGCCGGGAGGCGCGTCCAAATTCAAAAGGCGCTCCTGCGCCTGGAACATCACGCCGTGCTTGGATTCTTCGTAGATTTCGATCTGCGAATGGTCGGGGCCCATGTGGCACTGCGCGCAGGTGCTGGGCAGGCGTGCGATGCGGACAGAGCTGGTGTGGCGCGTATGGCAGGCGGTGCAGTTCCCGATCGTGCCGTCGGAGTTGGGCTTGCCGACGGTGTGGCATTGCTCGCAGCCGCTGGCCATCGCGGAGCCGCCTTCGAGCCGCACAAAAGGATGAGGAGGGCGCCGCGTTCCGCCGGGCTGATAGGTCTCCGAGAAATTCACCTGCTCGGGCGTGAGGCCCTTTTCGCCGTAGATGGCGGCCCAGGCGGTGGCGGCGTGCCGGCTATGGACGAATTGCTGGTAGATGCTTTCGTGGCAGGAGCGGCAATTTCCGGCGGTGAGCTTGGCAGAGATGGTGAAGCCGTGATGGTCCTTCTTTTCCTGGTTGGCGGCGGGCTGGTGGCAGTCGAGGCAGTTGATGCCTTTGGCTGCGTGTCGGCTCATTTCGTATTCGTGGACGACGGAGTATTGCGTGCGAGCGTGACATTCGGCGCATTTGCCGGTAGCACGGACGAGAGCGGCACTCGGCTGCTCGCTTTCGACTTTGGGCCGGGCGCGCTGAATCAGAAAGCCTGCGACGATGAGGGCGAAGGCAACGACCACTGCGATGAACACGGATCGAAAGGACATGAACACCGCTAACGACGAGATGCCCTCTGTCGAGGGGTCGCCCGAAGGGTGACGGGATTGTAGTCCTGGGCAGGTGGAATGTCACCCGGTAAGCTGGGCCTTAAGCTCCGGCTGCGCGCAGACTATCGAATGATCGTGCCGAGCACCCCATCGCCATACCTCCAAGAAACCTGTTCAACTCAACTCCCGATAAGTCGGCTTGTGTGAACTGATCTCCGCTCTTGGTATCGATTCTGGACGGATTACGGGCCACACGGCAGTAATCCACATGCCTGATAAACCGGCAAACCGGAGAAGTGAAGCACCAAAAACCGAGATGTCCGGTAATTCGGCTAATCGTCCACCGGTCAACGGGTCGGGTTACGAGCCCAGAGAGTAACGGATAAACCGCGCCAGAGGGCACGATGTAGCCTCAGACGGTAGGCACAGTGCCGCCGTCGATGATGTATTCCGTGCCGGTGATGGAGGCGGCGCGCGGGGAGGCGAGGAAGGCGACGAGGTCTGCAACTTCTTTGGGTTTCGCCGAGCGGCCGATGGGGATCCCGCCGAGTGAGTCCATCAATGCCTGGCGGGCGCCCTCGTAATCAGTGCCGCTCTCTTTCGCCAATTCGTTAACCAAGCCTACGGCGGCTTCTGTCTCGACCCAGCCCGGAGAGACGCGGAGCACGCGAATGCCTTTCGGGCTCACTTCCTTGGACAGACCTTTGCTGTAGTTTGCGAGCGCGGCCTTGGCCGCGGCATAGGCCATGGTAGCTTCGGGCAACGGCAAGACACTCTGGATCGAAGTGACGTGAATGATCACGCCGGAGCCTTGCTTGAGCATCATCGGCAAAAGCGCGCGATCCAGCCGGACAGCGGGGAACAAATTCAGGTCGAGCGCGCGCTGCCACTCGCCATCGTCAAGCACTGCGAAGCCACCGGCAGGCGCTGACGAGCCGCCCACGACATGGACAATGATGTCGATGCCGCCGAGGCGCTTCTGAACGGCGTCGGCGACCGCTGCGCAGCCTTCGGCGGTGGTGATGTCCGTCGCTACGAATAAATCCGTATTGGCAAGATCGCCTGGCCCAGTGCGGGCTGTGGCGAGGACCTTCGCACCGCCGTCGCGCAACCTGGCCACCACTGCTTGGCCAATCCCTTTGCTGCCGCCCGTTACGAGAACGCGCTTGCCGTCAAACTCGTGAGGATCGACGTTGGATTCATGTGCAGCCATCGATGTGTCTCCAGTGATGCGATTTTGCTTTTCGTCCCGATGTCATTTGTGGGAGGCACGGAGGTGAATGTGTGGGGCACGCGCCTCAGAATCGCAAAGCAGGCAAGGTTCCCCGAGCGTCAACGTCTGTCGAGACACTGACCTCTCGCCAGCGTTCCGATTCGGCTGCTCGCGCCGCCTCGGCCTGGGCGGTGAACTGAACGGCGTCACTGCCCAGGAGCAGATGGGCAGGAAGCTTGTCGCTGTCGACAAGGCGCAGGATGACCTGAGCGATCTTGGCGGGGTCGCTGGTCTCGTGGCCCCAGTAGGACGCGACCGCGGCTGCAAACACGCCAACGGACGGTTCATAGTCCGGGAGCAGGTGAGGCATTCCTTTGCTCGCGCGAAGGCCCCAGTTTGTCCGTATTCCGCCAGGTTCAAGGGCACACAGCTTGACGCCAAAAGGAGCCGCTTCCTGAGCCAGGGACTCGGTGAAACCCCCAACGGCCCACTTAGCGGCATGGTACCCAGCGTTGCCGGGGCGGGTTATGCGGCCGCCCACAGAAGATATCTGCAGGATGGTGCCGCTCTTTTGCTTACGCATGATCGGCAGCGCGGCGCGGGTGACGTTGACTACGCCATAGAAATTAGTGTCGATCAGCGCCTTGAATCTCTCGGAGCTCATCTGCTCGAACGGCGAAAAATCGCCGTAGCCCGCGTTGTTCACGACGACATCGAGACGTCCGAACGCAGCTACCGCCACCTGCACGGCTGCTTTGGCCGCATCCTCATCCGCCACGTCGAGGGGAGCGGTGCGGACCTGATCGCCGTACTTTTTCACAAGATCCTCAAGACGCTGAGGGTCGCGGGCCGTTGCGACGAGTCGATCGCCCAATGCGATGACGGCTTCAGCGATGCTGCGGCCCAAACCGCTTGCGCTGCCAGTTACCAGCCAGACTTTGGACATGAAAATCCTCCAATCGGTCTTAGATGCACCATAACTGGCTAGGCAGTCAAGAATGTAGAGAGATTATTCTCCGGTGCCGGGTTGTTCGTTGCCACGCAGGCGCTAGCTCGCGGAGCGCATCTGCAGGAACCAGAGCAGCAGGACGGCTAGACCGAACAAGATTCGATAGTAGATGAAGACCCTCAATGTGCGTGTCTGCAAATACTGGAGGAAGAATGCGATCACAATGTAGCCGACCAGCGCGGAGACGAATACTCCGAGGAGCAAGTCGGACATGGGCATGTCGAGAGTGCCGGCGTGATGCGCCTTGATTAGTTTTGGCAGTTCTTTTGCGGCGGCTCCGGCGATCAGCGGGGTGGCGAGCAGGAATGAGAAGCGCGCGGCGGCCTCGCGCGCCATGCCGCGAAACAAGCCCGTACTAATCGTGATGCCGGAGCGCGAGACGCCTGGGAACAACGCCAGGGCTTGAGCCGTGCCGATCACAAGTGAATCGCCGAGAGAGGTCTGCTCAAGGTGACGCTCGAGGCGGGCGGCGTATTCCGCGTACCACATCACCAGCGCGATAGCGATCATCGCGCAGGCAATAGGGACCGGATTGCGGAGATATTCCTCGATGCGATGCTCGAATAAGTAACCGACGAGGCCGCCGGGGATCGTTCCGGCGACCAGGTACCAGAACAGGCGCCGGTTGTGCAGCACCTGATGCTCCGGTGCGCGCCGCGGATAGTGGAATCCCAGGCCGCAGAGGACCAGTTGAGTCCACTCGCGGAGGAAATAGAGCACCACGGCGAGCAGGGTGCCGGCGTGCAGCGCCACGTCGAAGGCCATGCCGGGGTCCGGGATGCGGCCGTGCGAGAGCCAAGGAATCAAAATCAGGTGCGCGCTGCTGCTGATGGGGAGAAACTCGGTCAATCCCTGAATTACGGCGAGGACGATCACTTGCCAGAGATGCATGCGTTAGTGTCTCGCTTTCGAAGCCGCAGCGGATGGCGCAATCATCTTGGTCATCGAGAAAGCGTCGCGCCCGCCCGGATAATATCCATTCCACACTCCGCGGGTACGATAGCCATGCGTCTGCCAGAAGGCAATTGCGCAATCGTTGTCTGTTGCTGTTTCGAGACCTATCTCTTTCACACCGTGCGCTGCTAGCCTGCGCTCCGCTTCCGCGAGCAGCGCCGTGCCCACACCGCGGCGGCGGGATTTTTCCACTACGTCAATTGTGATGATGTAGCCGCGCGCGTGCTGGTGCGAAGTAAGGCAGAATCCGGCGACTTCGCCGTTTTCTTCAGCGATGACGCAGTCAGCGCCCGGGAAGCGCAGGTAATTTCGAAATTCCCGCCTGGAATAGGCGATGGCTGGCTCGTAGCACGCCTGGTCAATTTCGTAGAGCGTCTCGAAATCCTCGGTGGTAAACGTTCTCAGCGTAAGTTTCACAGCGGGGTTCAGACTTCCAGAATCACCGGCAGGATCAATGGACGCTTGGAGGTCTGCTTATTGAGGAAGCGCTTCAAATCGGCACGAATTTTTTCCTTGATCACGCTCCAGTCGGTTTTTTCTTCGGCGCTCGATTGCTCGACCGTTCGCAGGATCACCTCACGGGCCTGCTTCAAAATCTCCGCGCCATCTTCGCTGGGGAGGAAACCGCGGGTGACGATTTCGGGTGGCGTCTCCATCAGACCCGTGTGCTTGTCAATCGCGATAATCGGGACCACCACGCCATCTTCCGCCAGGTGGCGGCGATCGCGAATCACTACCTCTTCGATTTCTTCGAAAGAGCCGGAATCCACGCAGACGCGCCCGGCGGTTACAGGCTCGCGGCGGTAAGCGCCGCCGTCGGCGGTAAATTCAACCGGGTGGCCGCTCTCGAGCAAGAAAATTTCGCCCGAAACTGCCCCCACCTGTTCAGCCAGCGCTGCATGCTGGAACAGTTGGCGGTATTCACCGTGCAGGGGGATGAAATATTTCGGGCGCACCAGTTGCAGCAAAATTTTCATTTCTTCCTGGCTGGCGTGGCCAGAGACGTGAATTGGCGCGGAGCGTCCGCCTTCGTAATACACGAGCACGCGGCGGCGGAAAAGGTGATCAATCATGCGAAAGATGGCTTTTTCATTCCCGGGAATCAGGCGCGCGGAAAGAATCACGGTGTCGTTTTCCCCGATGCTCATCAGCCGATGATTGTCCACGGCAATGCGCGAGAGCGCGGAAAGCGGTTCCGCCTGCGTGCCGCTGGCCAACACGACCAGTTTTTTTGGATCGAAGCTCTTGATGTCCTGCGGGCGCACCACGCTGCCGTCGGGAATCCGCAACTTGCCGAGACCGTGCGCGATTTCGATGTTGTCCACCATGCTGCGGCCGACAAAACCGATCTTGCGCCCCACCATGCGCGATATATCAATCACTTGCTGGATGCGGTGGATGGAGCTCGAAAAACACGAGACGACCACTTTCTGCGGCGCCGCGCGGAATAATTCTTCGAGGCGCACCACCACGGCCTTCTCCGATGGCGTGAAGCCCGGCCGCTCGACGTTGGTGCTGTCGCTGAAAAGCGCCAGCACGCCTTCCTGCCCATAGCGCGCGAAGGCGTGCAGGTCAAAGGGCTTTCCATCCACCGGCGTGGGATCGATTTTGAAATCGCCAGTGTGGATGATCACGCCTACCGGCGTGCGGATGGCCAAGGCGACGCAATCGATAGTGCTGTGTGTCACATGCAAGTACTCGATCTGAAACGGGCCGAGCGTGGTGGTCTGCCCCGCCGCCACTTCGTGGAGCTTGGCTTTATCGAGCAGGCCGTGCTCTTCAAGTTTCTTGCGGACGATGGCCAGCGCGAATTTTGTGCCGTAAATAGGCACATTCAGATCGGCGAGAATGTAGGGAATCGCGCCGATGTGATCTTCATGCGCGTGGGTCAGCACAATCGCGCGCACCATGCGTTTGTTCTGCTTCAGGTAGGTGGTATCGGGGATGACCAGGTCCACGCCCAGCAATTCCTGCTCGGGGAACATCAGTCCCGCATCGATTACGATGATGTCGTCGCCCGAGCGCAAGGCGAGCATGTTCATTCCAAATTCGCCCAGCCCGCCCAGCGGGATGGCCCATGTTGAAGGTTTGCTCAAGAAATTCTTCCGGCTTTCTCGCTCAGCTCGATCGAGGAACGGCCTGCGGCGTGCGAAATCAATCTCGCCTCAAGTGGTGCCCGGCAGTTCCGATTCTACTATCGTCCGCCGCCAGCAAAAAGGCGCGCGATGGCGACAAGCAACACAGCGCCGACGGTGGCCGCGGCCAGGCTGCCGATGAATCCATACGTCACTATTCCAAGTTTCGTGAAAATCCAGCCGCCGAGCACTGCGCCGATGAGGCCCAGAATCACGTCCACGATGCAGCCGAATCCGCGCCCGCGCGAAATTGTCCCGGCGAGCCAGCCGGCCAGCAATCCGATGATGATCCAGCCAATCAGCCCGCGGCGAGCCTGCATTTGAACGTAAATGCCGTGGGCATCCTGAAAGAGAAAAAGAAAAGCAGCCATCGCGCTCATGAAAATCACCTCCCTAAACTATCCCTGGCAGAAAATGTAGCCCAGGCACTTGTACACCAGCTTTGCGGCCAGAAAATCCGATGCATGGTCGCCGGGCTGGGGAAGCAGCTCGACCACATCCATTCCGACGATTTTTTTGTGGTTCGCAACCGCGCGCACGAGAGACGTCACCTGATGCCAGTCGAGGCCTCCGGGCTCGGGCGTTCCCGTCGCTGGAACGATGGAAGGATCAAAGCCATCCAGATCAATCGTCAGGTACACGCGCGGACTCAGGTCGGAGAGTACTTTCGCAATCCAGCTCTTCAGCGGCGCGCGGGAAATATCTTTGGCCCAATAGACGCTCGTCCGCAGATGGGGAATCGCTTTGGCCTCTTCGATCGAAAGCGAGCGGATGCCCACTTGCACGGCAGGGCATATCTCAACGACGCGGCGCATCGCGCAGGCGTGGCTCTTGGGGTTTCCCTGATACTCGTCGCGCAAATCCGCGTGCGCGTCAATTTGCAGGACGCACAGGTCCTTATATTTTTTTGCAGCCGCGGAAACGAGCGGCGGGGTGAGCGAATGCTCGCCACCCAGCGCCACGGGGAATTTTTCGTCCGCGAGCAGCGCGAGCTGCGCGGTGAACAGCTCGGTCATCACTTCATCAAGCGTGCCGTCCATAGTGTCGATGGGCGCGAGCGTGTGAATGCCGATTTGTCTGTACGGCTCGAGTTCAAGCTCCTCGTCGTAGAGTTCCATGTTGCGGCTGGCCGTGAGAATGGCGGCCGGACCGTTGCGAGTTCCATGCTCGTAAGTGGTGGTCCGCTCGAGTGGAACCGGAAAAATCACCGCGCGCGAAGTTTCATATTGTGAATGTTCTTCAAGGAGGCCGCCGAAATTTTCGGGCGGCATCGGAGTGTATCGAGTCATCGTCGGTTCATACTCGTTGGGATAATTCGAAATACCTCTTTCGCCGGCGGCCTCACTTGTACTATCAATGATGCGCGCGCGGCGACATTTTCGCGCTCCCGGTTCCAACGGGCGGGACTACATTACCTGCGAGGACACTGAATGGCAAAGAAAAAGGGCGCGACGGGAAGAATTCTGCACGATCCGATCACGGATCATCTCACGCCGATCTATCCGCTGGATCTTTCCCGCATCAAGACGATTGATGACCTTGTCCGCGCCATGAGGCGGACCGCGTTCACCGGGCGCCAGATCGGTGATGCCGCCGACGTCCTCGAAGCTATGGCGCGCGACAAAGACTGCTTCGCCGTAATGACACTCTCCGGCGCGCTCACGGTCGGAAAAATGGGATTGGTTTTTTGCGATCTGGTGGAATCAGGTGTCATTAAGGCGATTGTTTCCACCGGCGCACTGATGGCGCACGGCCTGGTGGAAGCCACGGGCCGGTCGCATTTCCGCTACAACGAAAAAATGGACGACCGCGAGCTTTTCGTCGCGGGCTACAACCGCGTCTACGATTCGCTCGAGCCCGAGGTGAACCTCGATCACGTCGAGGAGGTGATGCAGCACATCCTAGAGCGGTGGGACGCGAACGACGTGGTGTGCAGCTGGAAGATGAATCGCCGCATCGGTGAATATCTGGTGCGCCACTCGAAGGGCCGCGGAATTCTGAAATCATGCTACCAGCACAACGTGCCGGTGTTTGTTCCCGCATTCACTGATTCCGAACTGGGTATTGATTTCGCGCTGCACCAGCGATTGCGAAAGAAAGCAGGGAAGGAGCTTCTGCGCTTTGATCCCTACGAGGACTTCGAGCACTACGCCGCCACCATGCTGGCCACCAAGCGAATGGGGATTTTCACCATCGGTGGCGGAGTGCCACGCAATTGGGCGCAGCAATTTGGCGTGTATGCGGAGCTGCTGGCGCGGCGCGGATACGACAAACTTCCGCTGAAGCGTTACAACTACGGCGTGCGCATCTGTCCCGAGCCGGTGAATTGGGGCGGCCTCTCCGGCAGTACTTACACGGAAGCGGTTTCGTGGGGGAAATTTGTGCCGCCCGAGGAAGGCGGCAAATTCGCGGAAGTGCTCGACGATGCTACTGTGGCGCTGCCGCTCATCGTCGGCGCGGTCCTTCAGCGCATCGGTTATCTCAAGAACGTGAAGCGCCGTTAGCCTCGAACTGGGGAGCTAGATCGTTTATGCGCGGTCTCACTGTAGGAATGCTGTGAAAAAGAGTTGGACTCAGTTCAAACCTCAGCATCAATCATCTTCGCCGAGGAGGATGGCGGCGGCGAGGACGGTGGTCCACAAGCCGCGCTTGTCGCCGACGGCGGATTGCGTGATGTTCATGGTGCGGACAATCTTGTTCGAGATGCGGTAAACCTCTTTTTTTTCGTCCCACGACAGATCCGGATCAAATTCCACGTTCAACGTGGTTGCCAGCATTTCTGCGGCAAGTTCTTCCGTGTACTCGCCGGCAATTTCTTCGCTCTCGCCGAATGAATGGTGCTCGGACAAGTATCCGAACATGGATTTGTCGCCGGGCAGGGCGAGGCCAACGCCGGCAGCGATCAGACGGTGCGGCTCGCGCGTCTGATTCTCACTGATCACCGTGAAGGCCACCTGGCCGGGCTTCAGATGCTTCAATCCTTCGCTGCGTGAGATCAATTTGCAATAAGGAGGGAAGATCGAAGAAACGCGAACGATGTTGCACGCCGCGATGCCCGCGTTGCGCAGGGCGAGCTCAAAGCTCGATAGCCGCTCCCGGTGTTTTCCGACTCCCTTGGTGAGAAAAATGTTTTTCGCGACGAACGACATGGGCCTTGCCGGGTTGCGGTGCCTCCAAGAACTCGAGTCGAAAAAACTTTGCGTGCGAAATTTAACAAGCACGCGCAGCAGAGTCAATCATTATTCACGCGCAAAATATTACTGCTGCGTCATTCCGGGCTCCATGCGGCTGTCATTGGCAGGAATTCGAGGAAACTACGCCGTGGCGCCAAGGGCGATGCAGTGAGCAAGTGCGTCGGCGATTGTTTTCAGCTCGCGCAATTCAGAGTGTGTGAAATCAGGGCCCGCTTCGGCGGCGGTCTTGCCCTTGCGCGACACCTGAATCACTCCGATCACTTTTTTCTCGAGGGTCATCGGAGCGCTCATGATTTTTTGAATGGGGTCACCATGCTGTTCTTCGCTCAGTGGAACAGCCTCAAACACGGAAGCGTGCGGCACTACCGAAAAATGATTGATGATTTCGGGCCGCTTCTCCCGCACGGTGCGCGCCGCCAACGAGTTGGTGCTGGTCAGCGGGATGCGCCCCACTTCTTTTAGCTTTTCGGGAACTACGAAGTAGAGGAAGCGCGCGTCCGCGGTCATCGCAAAAATCGCCACTTCGTGAGGTTGCAAGGCAAAATTCTTGCTGATGAGGTCCACCGCGCGGTTGAAGCCCACAAATTCCCCCGCCGTATTCTTGCGGACCAGTTCAGCAGCCCATTTTTTCAGTTCGCCGACGTAATCGCTGGGCATTCCTGCGCCCTCACTTTTCCTTGCAACTCCATGGTACATATTCCCCCACCTTTGCTGCTCGGCTTCCCTTACACGTGGTTCCAATCAGTCAGCGCAACACCTACTCAGGCTGCTTCCAGCACTTTGCGGCCCGCGC
>Ga0307473_10000048_pt1 | contig 25388 bp, 21 predicted proteins | sample atmos_gasesAM5C__FD_203744 | JGI IMG/M metagenome (GOLD analysis project Ga0307473, IMG submission 203744) | Hardwood forest soil microbial communities from Morgan-Monroe State Forest, Indiana, United States - atmos_gasesAM5C_515 | ecosystem: Environmental > Terrestrial > Soil > Temperate...
GGTTGCGAGGTGTGCGAAAAAGATGGCGCGGCGCTGGGACGCGTGAGCGAAGTGCAATTTACCGGTGGAACGCCGCTGCTGGTGGTGGACTCGCCGCGCGGCGAATTATTGATTCCGCTGGCACAGGAAATTTGCGTGGGTGTGGACACCGCCGCGCGCCGGATTGAAGTTGTGCTCCCCGAAGGCCTCCGCGAATTGAATCACGAATAGGCTTGTTCGAGAGGTTCCTCAACTCGCTCCGCTCACCCAGGATCACAATACTCATCTAATTGTCAGATTGCGGTACGATTAGGCAGAATGCGTTTCGACATCATCACGATTTTTCCGGAATTTTTTGGCGGGCCGCTGGACTATGGCCTCGTGCGGCGGGCGCGCGAGGCGCGTCTGGTGGAAGCGCACGTTCACGATCTGCGCGAGTTCACGCGCGACCGCCACCGCACCGTGGACGACCGCCCGTTCGGCGGCGGCGAAGGAATGGTGATGAAGCCGGAGCCGCTATTCGAGGCCGTGGAATCGTTGCTCGGAGGCGGAAGCGCCACCGGAAGGCCGGCGGGAACAGCGATCGTGCTGCTGTCCGCGGCAGGAAAACTTTTCCGGCAGGAGGCGGCGCGACGATTTGCGAAGCTCGAGCGGATGGTGCTCGTGTGCGGCCGTTACGAGGGCGTGGACGAGCGCGTGGCCGAGCATCTGGCAACGGATGAGATTTCGATCGGCGATTTCGTCCTGTCGGGAGGAGAACTGCCTGCGGCAATGATTCTGGATGCGGTGGCGCGGTTGATTCCCGGCGCGCTGGGCAATGAAGATTCGGCAGTGAATGAGTCGTTTAGCGAAACCGAAGTGCAAGCTGGAAGGGTACAGCAAGCAGCGCTTCTGCGGCCGAATGGATCAACACAAATCACGAGCCACGAATCACGAGCCATGAATCACGGCATCCTCGATTGCCCGCACTACACCCGGCCGCCAAAATTTCGTGAGTGGGACGTGCCGGAAGTGCTGATGGGCGGGAACCACGAGGAGATACGCCGCTGGCGGCGGAAGAAGGCGCTCGAAAAAACGCTGCGCAACCGGCCCGACCTGCTTGCCGATGTCGCGCTGACCGACGAGGATCGCAGGCTGCTTGATGAACTCCAACAGCGCGCGCGAAAAGGAACTGCATAGCCCTCCGAGAGCTATTTCAGCTTCGCGAATTCGGTTTTTGCCGCGCGCAGAATCGGGATGTCCGGGTCGGCGTCTTTCCACAATTTGAAGAATTCCTGGTAGGACTGGCGTGCCGCAGCCGCATTGCCTTCAAGAGCATGAGCGCGGCCGAGCCACAGGTGCGCCAGAGCGCCGAAGGGACAATTCGCAACATCGGTGCGCCAGTCAATGAATTTCTGAAATTCCGCGGCGGACTCCTTTCCCTGGTGCAGCTGCAGAAAGGCTTGGCCACGCAAATAAGCCGGGTAGATGAGCGAGCCGCCTTCCAGTTGAGGTCGCGGATAGCCGAACTCGTACTCCACGGCGGGCTCGAGAACTTTCAACGCTTCGGATGGATTTTGTCGATTCAATCGGATGGCCGCGCGGATGGAAGGCAGCCAGTAATGCTGCAGCTCCATGTTCTGCGGAAATTGTCTCTCTAGACTGCCGGCGATAGCCTCGGCGCGTGAATCATCCCGCGCCCGCGCCAGCACCAACCCCGCCAGGATTTGCGAATCCCGGGTGCTGGCCAGCTTGAGGCCTTCCTCCACGGCTAGCCGGGCTTCCCTCACATTTCCGATCTCAACTTCCCGGATTGCCGCGTTCAGCTTCCAGATCGCCGCAACCTCTTTCAAATCGTTGCGCAGGGCGGAATCCACCGCCCGCAACGAGAATTGACGAGCATTCGTGAGCTCGCCGGAATAGGCGGGGGTGTCCGATTGTAGGCTGAACACCCAGTCTTCTGACCCCGGCTTATCCTTAGCCAGCACGACCTGGCGCAGCATCTCCGCCTTGTTGTCCTCGAGGAATGCAATCACGTAATAGTCCGCATGCAGGTACGTGCCGTCCAGCCGTTGATCGATCGCGCGTTGGTACGTGGCTTTCGCGTCCGCAAGCCGGTTCAGCGAAGTGTAATCCTCCGTGAGATTTGAGTAGATCAGCGCGACATTCGGATCCAGGCGGATGGCTTCCAGGTTCTCTGAGATGGCTTTCTCGAAGCGTCCCATCAGTTCGTAGGTCCATCCCATCCGTTGATGCGGCCCTGGGTCGCGTGGACAAGTGCCAGGCGCAGTCGCGGTCACTGGAAGTGAATGTTCCCTTCGCATTCGAAGTTGGAAACAAGACACTGCCTGCGGGGAGCTATCGTGTTGAGTCTGTCCCAACGGGGGCTGGATTTATCGAGGTACTTCGCAGCAACAACGGAGACGTACGGCTGCCGGTTTCAACGACGGCTACCGTCTCGACGAGCGGAACGCTGTCCTCTGCATTGATCTTTCACCGCTATGGAAATCGCAACTTCCTCGCGCAGATCGGGACCGGTGATGGGCACGCCGTGAGGTGTTTCCGTCGCAGCAGGAAAAGGAACTCGCACGCTCGGAACGCAGGATCGAGGTTGCGCTCGTGAATCAGGCCCCGGCTGGCAAACAGTGATCTTCGCACGTCTGCATTGGCGGTCAGTCTATGCGGGCCATCCGCATAGGCTGGCCGCGGGCGCGCCTAGCGGCGAATGGTGACTTGCGCGGGGTCGGCTTCGTAGCCTTCGTCGCGGACCTCTTGCTGGGCGGTCGAGAGAAGCGTTTTGTCGTCTGCGTCTTTGCGCAGATTGCAATGGCGGCGAATTACCTCTTCACCGGAAATAATCCGAATCAGCCAATTCGACTTGGCCTGATCCCACGAAAGTTCCACACGGTCTGCGCGCACGGGTTCCTCCAATTCCTAGGTGAGCGGCATTGTAGCCCTGAGCCTGTCCGGGGGGAATACCCAGATTTAGTGGGGAGAATTGAGCCCCCTATGCAATTTAAGGTAGGCAAAATAAGGTGATTTCGGTACACTCAATGATTGTGCGTTGTGTGCTGGCCCCACCTGAGCGGGTCTGCCGGGAAAAATAGACATGAAGCCGATCATCGCCAAGGTGCAGCAGTCCCAACTTCGCAAGGATCACCCTGTGTTCCGCCCCGGGGATACCATCCGCGTGCACGTGCGGCTGAAGGAAGGCGAGGGAGATAAGGAGCGCATCCAGCCGTTTGAGGGCGTGGTGATGGGCCGGCGCGGTGAGTTGCTGGGCGAGTCGTTCACGGTCCGGCGGGTGAGCTTTGGAATTGGCGTCGAACGCATTTTCCCGGTGCATTCGCCGATGATCAGCACGATTGAAGTGGTGCGGCAGGGACGCGTGCGGCGCGCCAAGTTGAATTATCTGCGCGCGCGCAAGGGCAAGGCAGCGCGCATCAAGCGCGTCGAGACATTCGAGAAGACACCCACGGGTGCAGCCACCGAGTAACTGCGAGATTTTTTTATTGGCCCGCTCCGAGATATCGGGGCGGGCTTTCTTGTTTGGATGATGTTGAAGTTACCTCCAGGTTTCGTCCACGGAGTGAAAATCAAAAGAGCCGGCGGAACACTCTTCGGCTCCGCTCAGGGCTAGCCGACGCTACAACGTGATTTGCGAAATTGAATCCACAGGTTGGCGATGCAGCGCGACAGCCCTGTGCTAAAATTCGCGGCCGATGGGACGGCTTTGCTCTGCGCGGTACGAACGCGAGGCGCGCCAGCACGGATGGCAGCGCATCGCGGGACTGGATGAAGCGGGCCGCGGCTCGCTGTTTGGGCCGGTTGTCGCTGCGGCGGTGGTGCTGAATCCGCGGCGGCGCATCGTTGGCCTGGATGACTCAAAGAAATTGACTGCGGAGCGGCGCGCGGAGCTGGCCCAACGAATTCACGAGCACGCGTTGGCCTGGGCCGTGGCGGAAATCGCGGCCAGCCGCATTGATGCCTGGAACATTTATCAGGCCAGCCGCCAGGCAATGTCTGCGGCCGTATCTCAACTTCGCCCCTTCCCGGATTATCTCCTGCTGGATGCCATCGAAATTGATCTGCCCATCGAGCAGAAGGCGCTAATTCATGGCGATGCGCGGTCGGTCTCAATTGCCGCGGCTTCGATCCTGGCCAAGGTGGAGCGCGACCGACGGATGGAGGAATACGACCAGCTCTATCCGCAATACGGGCTCGCGCAGAACAAGGGCTACGGGACTCCTGATCATCTGGAGGCGCTGCGGCGGCATGGACCGTCGCCACTGCACCGGTTTTCCTATGCGCCTGTGCGCGAGGCGCGTTGCTGGTCCACCGGCGCGAAGCAGAACGACCTTCCTTTGGCGATTCTTTCCAGCACCCTCAGCGGCTTCCCGACAGAGTGAGCCCGAACAGAAACAACGCGCAAGCCGCGGAGGGCTGCCAACACACCGGGTACGCGTGCACAAGGTAAACCCCTCCCTGACGGCGTTCTGCTCCACGGGCGAACGGGCCCCTGTTATCCCCTTCGGCACCACGGCTGCGGCGGCGCATAGACCGTGGTTTTTGCCGCGTGCTAACCTCACCACTAAGCCACTTGTGTGGCTGGAAGAGACTGCCCTGAGCATGCCGGGTGGGGCAGGCGAAAATTATCCATGGCCTTCAATAAAAGCAAAGCACTGGAAAACGCGCTGAAATATCTCAACCAGGGCAAGGTCGCTCAGGCCATCGCCGAATATCAGCAAATTCTCCGCAACGACGCAAAAGACCAGGCGACATTAATGACCGTGGGCGATCTCTTTGCCCGCCAAGGAGACATGCCGCACGCCATCGAATACTTCGAGCGGCTCTCACAGGTTTATTTGAGCGACGGCTTCAACAGCAAGGCCATCGCGATCTACAAAAAAATTGCCAAGCTCGCACCGAATGAGTTGGCGCCGCTCGAGCGCCTGGCCGACCTGTACGTCCAGCAAGGAGTGCTGAGCGAGGCGCGGCCGCTGTTCCTACAAATCGCCGAAGCCTATCTGAAAGCCAACAAATCCCAGAAAGCACTGGAGGTGCTGCACCGCCTGCTCGACGTCGAGCCCGACAATCAGCGGGTGCAAATGCGGCTGGCGGAGCTGTACCACGTGATGGGCCAGAAGAAAGAAGCGGCCCAGACCTACTTGAGCTACGCACAGCGGCTGTTTGATCGCGGCGACATGGACGAGGCAGTGAAGCTGATCGAGCGCGCGCTGGAAGTTGATTCCAGCAATGCCGGCGCGACGCTGCTGAAAGCCAAGGCGCTGGCGCACGGCGGCAAGAATGCACAGTGCGTTGCCATTCTCGAGAGCCATCCCGAAGCCAACGCCGGCGGCGACGTGACCAACATGCTGTTGGATCTGGAACTCAAGGCCGGACAGCTGAAGAAGGCCGCCGATCGCGGCAGAAAAATACTGGCCCGCGGGCACGCTCATTTTGCGCCCCTCCTTCGGGTGGCCGAGGCAGAGATCGAAGGCGGACAGGCCGGCGAAGCTCTTGCGCTGCTGCACGAATTGCGCGATCCCATGGTCGAGGCCGGTGAGCAGGATAAGTTCATGAAGGCCCTGGGCGCCATCACGCAAAAGGACCCCAAACAAATCGCGCCGCTCGAGGAGTTGGTGGATTTCTGCCGACACACCAGCAACTCGCACGAGTTGCCGCTGGCGATCATCCAGCTCTCGGATGCCTGCGCCGATGCGGGAAATTTTGCGCGCGCCGAAGAGCTGTTGCAGGATTTGGTCGAGCACAATAAGGACGACGAGCGGCTGGTGGAGCGGCTGAATCGGCTCCGTGCGCGGAGCGGGGGAGCTCCACCTGCCCCAGCAACAGTCGTAGAAAAATTCGAGACGGTCCTGGCGGACAGGGCCGAAGAGCACGCCGAGGAAGAAACGCCTCCCGCGCCGCCCGCAATTATTGAGGAATCGCTCGATGAGGAAACGCAAAAATACATTGCTCAAGCGCTGACGGACGTGGATCTGTTCTCGAGTTACGGCTTGACGCAGAAGGCCACGCACCTGCTTGAGAACGTGCTGGAGACCGCGCCGCGGCACACACCGACGCTCGAGCGGCTTCTCGATATGTACTTGGGTGCCGGGAACGACCGGCGCACCGCCGAATTGGCGTCGCAACTCGAGCAGATTCATCGGGAGCGCAACGATACGGTGAACGCGGACCGCTTCGCCGAGCTCCGCCAGCGGTACCAGAAAGCGGCGGGGCTGGCCACCGAAGATTTGCCGCCCGCGCCTGCGGTGGCGAAACCCGCGGAAGCAGCCGCGCCACAGCCACATGTGGAAGCGTCCGTCGAGGCTGCGCCTGCAGGGTCTTCCGCATCCGAGGTTGCGCACGCACCTGTTCCTGCTGCCGCGGCTCCCGTGGAGGCTGCTCCGGTCGAATTTGAAATCCCTATGGCTGCTCCAGCACTGGATCAAGCGGAACAGCCAGTTGCCGCTGCGCCGCTGGAGATTCCTCCCGCGCCGCATGCGGTGGCTGCCAATGAAGAAGTGGATCTGTCCGACGAGTGGGAGGCGATGGTTTCAGAAGTCGCCGAGCCTACGCACGTGGAAAAGCCTGAGCCCGCGATGGCGGAGGCAGAAGCTGAGATTTCGTCCGCCCGCGAACCTGAGCCGGTGGAGATTCAGGCCGCGAGCGAAGATGCTGCGGCGGAGCCCACAATCGAAATTGTTGAGGAGGCTGTCGAGGAAACCCATCCTGCTGAGGTGGCGGAAGAAAGCGGCGAATTCGAACTCGAATTGACGCCTGCCACGCCGAAGGCAAAAGGCGGCGCCACTACGACAGAAGATTTCATCAGCGAGCTGGTGGCTGAAATAGATGACATGGAAGCGCCGGTGGACGAACTCGCATCGGCTTCCATGCCCGAGGCCGTGGCAGCAGCAGGGCCTTCTTCGAATGGGTCATCCTCAGTGCCTGCGCCGACCGCCGAAACTTTGAACGAGCTCGCTGAAGTTTTCCAGGAGTTCCGCTCGGAACTGGGCGAGCTCGGCGAAGAAGACGAAGACCTGGAAACGCACTACAACCTGGGCATCGCCTACCGCGAAATGGGACTGCTCGACGAAGCCATCGGAGAATTCCAGAAGGTGGCCAAGGCGGTGCAGAAGGGAAAGCCCTTCCGCTATGCCATGAACTGCTCGACCATGCTCGGGCTTTCGTTTATGGACAAAGGCGAGCCGAAAATTGCCGCGCTGTGGTATCAGCGCGCGCTGGAAGTGCCGGGGCTCGAGCAGGAGACCATACTGGCGCTTCGCTACGACCTGGGATTGGCGCTCGATGAGGCAGGCGAGGAAAAAGCCGCGCTCGACAGCTTCCGCCAGGTCTATGCGATCAATATTGATTACCGTGATGTCGCGGACCGCATCGCAACGCTACAGAAGCGCTAGTCGCTTTCCCCGCACTCTTCCCGATGGTTAACTTTTCCACAAAGCAGACTAGCGCAACCGAAACAGTACGGAGCGGGACTAGCAGTTGCCACTCCGACGAGAATCTCCCATAATCCATAGCTCATGTTCATCCGCCTTCTGAGGGTTGTCATTCTCCTAATCTGGCTCGAGTTGGGACTGGTGCTGATCCTCGTGCCATGGTCTGAAATCTGGGACGTCAATTATTTTCTCTACCAATATCCATCGCTGGGACTATTCGTAAAAAATCCCTATCTTCGCGGCGCGATCTCGGGGCTGGGTGTCATGAATGTCTTCCTGGCACTCGAGGCGTTTCGCCGCCGGACTTCCGCCGTTGCCAGCCGCACCTGATAAGCCGATCGTCTGCTACGTCACTGACCGAAAATCGCTGGGCACGGCTGCGCCCGTCCCGAGCTTGCTCGAGAAAATTCGGGTGGCCGTGCAGGCAGAAGTGGATTGGATCCAGATCCGCGAGAAGGATCTGCCCGCTCGTGAGTTGCTGGCACTGGCGCAGGAGTCAGTCAGGATTGTACGATCGAGTGCAGGCAAAGCGCTGGTGATTGTCAACGACCGGCTAGACGTTGCGCTGGCGGCGGGCGCCGCAGGCGTACATCTGGGCGGTGAGTCGGCGCCGGCGCGCGAGGTGGTTCGCTGGTGTCGCGCGGGAAACGCCCCGGCCAGTTTCCGGATCGGCGTCTCCTGTCACAACGTGCAAGAAACGCGTGAGACGGAGAGCGCGGGCGCGGATTACGCTCTCTTCGGCCCGATTTACGACACCCCTTCTAAGAGATCCCATGGCGCGCCGCAAGGGATTGCGCGGCTCAAGGAAGTTTGTGGCGGGGTGCGGATTCCCGTGATCGCAATCGGCGGCGTGAACGAGGAGAATGCTCCGGAATGCATTCGCGCGGGTGCGGCGGGAATCGCGGCGATTCGAATGTTTCAAGAAGCGAAGAGCACCCAGCTATTGGCAGAAGCGGTGGCGCGCTTTCACCGGCTGATTTGATCAAGCCATTCCAGAGTTGCTAGCCGCTCATCCAGCGGCCCACTGGCTGCATGCTCTCGACGTGGTCGCAAATCACCTTGATCACAGCCGTGATCGGAATCGCGAGAACCAGTCCCATCCCGCCCCACAGCCAACCCCAGAAAAGCAGTGAAAGCGTCAGCGCCAGCGCGTTCAGCCGTACGCGCCACCCCACTAGCGCCGGCACAAGCAGGTTCGCGGCCAGCAGATGAAGCAGCGTAAGCACCGTGAAGATGACGATGAACGGCCCGGCTTGGTGAAATTGCTTCAGGCCGATCAACAGCGGCGGGAGCCAGGAGAGAACTACTCCGAGATACGGGATCAAGTTGAAGGTGCCGGAGAGCAGCGCGGTGAGAAATGGAAATTCCAGCCCCATGACCATGAAGAACATCCAGCTCGCGAGAACAAGTATCAAGCCGACAAGCGCCGTGCCGATCACGTAGCTGCGCAGCACCAGGCTGATGTCTTGCAGTGTCTGCTTCACCCCGGTGCGCTCCGTGGCGGGAAACAGTTGCATGGTGGCATGCCACACTTGCCTCTTTGCGGCCAGCATGAAGAAAAGCAGGAAGGGGACAAAGGTCGCGGCGAGGATGAACGCATAGAGCGAGTTCAACCGGGAGAGAAGCGCATTGCGGACGGGATGTGATTCCGCAACCTCGACAATCCGCTGACCCGCGCGATCTCCACCGGGCTCAATCTCCGAAACATGCGCCTCGAACGACTCCAATTTCTTCGATACAGCGTTTGCTGCCGCACGGAGCGGCGCACGATACCTGGGCCAATCGCGGCCGAACTGGTCAACACGGTCCACCAGCGTCCATACAATGATCATCAGCATGGCGAGCGACAGCAGCACCACCAGAAGCGAACCCAGCGCGCGCGGAACGTGCCAGCTTTCCATCCAGGTGACCACCGGATCCAGGAAATAGGCCAGCAGGACCGAAACAATCAGCGTGACAAGTACACTCGAGGCCCAGTAGAGGAATGCAATCACTATTCCGGCCGCGATGATCCGCGCGCTCACCGAACTCGCTGTAACAATCTTGGTTTCTTCCACAGGCATCGCCGTACGATAACACAGCCGCTGCCTCGCCGGTATGTTTGTGCCCGCGCGGACAATGCCTCCCGCTGCGCTCGAGGGTGACAATCTGGTGCGGCCCTCCCTGCTCCATCAGGCCGCGAGCGAGCGCCGATGATAGAATCACGTGCTGCCGTCTGAGGCAGACGGCGCTTCAATCACATGGCGAAACAACTTTTCGGCACCGACGGCATTCGCGGCATTCCCGGTGAATATCCGCTGGACGACGCTACGCTCGACCGCACCGGTCGGGCGCTGGGCGAGTATCTGCGCTCCCAGGGCGGCGCGCACGGAGATCGTCCACGAGTGCTGATCGGGCGCGATACGCGGGAATCCGGGCCGCACATCGCCGAACGCATCGCTGGCGGTCTCGCAGAGGCCGGCGCGCAGCCTGTTTCCGCCGGCGTGCTGACCACTCCGGGAGTGGCGTGGCTTGTGAATCGCGAAGGCTTCGTCGCCGGCGTCATGATTTCCGCTTCGCACAATCCGTATCACGACAATGGCGTGAAGTTGATTTCTTCTTCGGGGATGAAATTTCCCGACGCGGTCGAAGCTCTGCTCGAGAGATCCATTCTGTCCGCGAGCGGCCCGGGAGGGGCCCCGGGCGAGGTGCATCTGAATGGCGACGAAAAACTCCACGAAGATTATCTGAGTGGATTGCGAGAGGCCGCCATTCCGGGCGCGAAAATCGCGGGAATGAAAGTCGTGCTCGATTGCGCCAACGGTGCCGCCAGTAAATTGGCGCCGAAGCTTTTTCGTTCGCTCGGCGCGAACGTGGCGGCGATGAATGATACGCCTGACGGCCAAAACATCAATGCCCGGTGCGGGTCGCTGGATCCGGAGGCGATGCAGAAGCGCGTGGTGGAAACGGGCGCGGCGCTGGGCGTGGCTTTCGATGGCGACGCCGATCGCGCCATTTTTTCGAGCGCCTCGGGAAAGCTGGTGGATGGCGATGGCGTGCTGCTGGTCGTCGGACGCTATTTGCAGTCGGCGCGCAAGTTGAAGGGAAATATTCTGGTGGGCACCACTATGGCCAACCTGGGTCTCGAGCGCGCGCTCGAAAAAACCAGCTTGAAATTGGTGCGCACCGATGTTGGCGACCGCTACGTGCTCGAAGAAATGCGGCGCATCGGCGCAAATCTGGGCGGCGAACAATCCGGGCACATTCTGTTTCTCGATGACGCGACCACCGGCGACGGAATGCTGACCGCCGTGAAAATCGCGTCCATCGTTTCGATTGCCGGGCCGCTCGATGCGCTGCTGGCCGACCTGAAAATTTTCCCGCAGAAAATCGTGAACGTGCGCGTACAGTCGAAGCCTGCGCTCAAGTCGCTGCCGGAAGTCTCGCGCGTGCTGGCCCAGGCGCAATCCGCGCTCGGCGATGCCGGCCGCGTGGTGTTGCGCTACTCAGGCACAGAGCCGCTCGCGCGCGTAATGGTGGAAGCCGAGCGCGAAGAAGATGTGCGCCACTGGACCGACTCCCTCGCCTCTGCCCTCCGCTCCGCCATCGGCGCTTAGATATATCTCCCCACAAGACATCACCGCGGCTGGACCCTATCTGTGACCTATGTGATTTGGGTAAAGATGCGGGAGAACCTGGATGCTGCCATTTCGATCGGGAAAAAGCTGGTCGGAACTCTTCCAAAGAACATAGAAAATCCTGTCGGTAGTATTAATAAACTGGAGACCTCCGTATGTGAACGGCGCGGCACACGGCGATCCGCGGCGCTAAGTCTTGTGCCCACAATCGGCTAGCCAATCTGTTGAAAAACGTATCCCGTGGCAACGTGCGTGCAATCTGGATGTGCGGCTGTCTCTTATCCCGGGGTGGGCCGGTTTCGCCGCGCCGAAACCGGAATCTTGGGGGTAGAGCAAATTAGGGGGCTCGAATGGGCCCCCTTTTTATTTGTCTCACGTCTTTTCTTGCGCCAGGGCATGGCTTTAGCCATGCCGCAAGAAGAACCCAAAGACGGGCCTTCAGGCCCTGAGGTACATCCCTCAGCGGCTGACCGCGGAGCAAGGCGTTCGCGCGATGGCGCGACTACCCTTCGTACCTCGGGGTAATAAGTGGTGCCCTGACGAGTCTCGAATCTTGGCTCAATCGCCGGATTCACTTCAGGTTGCTTGCGAACGGTGCGCAATTTTCTCCGGCGGGAAATCTGTCAACTCTCCGCAAGCCATGCGGGCGTGCTGCATTCTTCGCAGGCCATTTCGATCTGATTGAGCGAGCTGATAATTTCTTCGAGGGCAGGAAATTTGTGCGCGGCGATCGGCCATTGCGCGAAGAGTTCGCCGTACCGGTCGGCGACGAACGCTCCCCTGCGCACCAGGCCGCGCGCGGAAAACACATCGTCGCCCAGATAGGCGCGTGCGCTGTAGCCGGACATGTCGCACCCCGCGATGATTTTCTTCGGCAGCGAATCTGTGAGCGCGGCGGGCGGCGCCGCAAGATATACAGCAAGCGCGACGGTCTCTCTCTCTCGCAGATCAGCCGCGCGTGCCGCGAGCGCCCGCAGAAAATCAGCGCACATGGCGCAATCCGTGTCGAGGAACGCTATTACCAGATTTTTCTTCTGCTTAAAATCCCATGCGCGGATGGTGCGGCCGTCTGGTGAATGGAAGGTGAGTGGCGGGATCAGTTGACGCGTGCGCAGCATGCACCCTCGCAGAAAATTCTTCGCGCGCGGGCCATCATAACATTTGCCTGCTCGGGGAAAACAAAAAGGCGTCCCGAAAAATCGAGGCGCCCTTCTGAAGAATTAAGTCTATCGCGGCGGCTTAGCTGCAGCCGGAAGTTGAGCCGCAGTTTGCGCACTTGTAGCAACTGCCGTTGGGGGTCATGAGCATGCCGCACTCGGAGCAGGAGGGTGCGTCGTCAATCGCGGCGCGCGGGCGAGTGGGCGGTTCGGGGTCTGCGACCTTCATGACCGTCACGGATGCGGGTGCTTTCCCTCCGGCTCCAGGCACGGTCGTTGCTGCTTCACTTTCCGCTGACTCGTCGCTGTCCAGATAATCCGGCGAGATGAATTTTGCGCCCAGCCAGCGCCCAATGTAATCCACGATGGACTTGGCGTAGCGAATCTCCGGATTCCCGGTGTAGCCCGAAGGCTCGAAGCGCGAATTGATGAATTTGTCCACCAGCGCACGCATCGGAACACCGTACTGCAGCGATATTGATACGGACAGCGCGAAGGCGTCCATGATGCCGGAAAGCGTGGAGCCTTCCTTAGCCATCTTGATGAAAATCTCGCCCGGCGTGCCGTCTTTGTATTTCCCGACGGTGATATAGCCTTCGTGGCCGCCGATCGAGAATTTGTGTGTAACAGAGTCACGCTCACTCGGCAGTTTGCGTCGCCTTGTGCCGGGGAATAGATCCTGTTGTTCCGGCGAGGGCGGTTCGACCTTTGAAGGGGTGGGTTCCACGGCAGCTTTTTCCTCGACTTTGTCTTTTTTTCCGGCAGCAGAGAGCGGCTGCGAGCGCTTGGAATTGTCGCGGTAGATCGCTACGGCCTTGAGCCCGTATTTCCAGGACTCAATATACGCTTCCATGATGTCTTCCACCGTGGATTCTTCCGGCATGTTGATGGTCTTGCTGATGGCGCCGGACAGAAACGGCTGGGCCGCGGCCATCATGCGCAAGTGTCCGCGCCAGGTAATCGAGCGGCCGCCCCCCATAGGTGCGAGCGAACAATCGAAGACAGGGAGGTGCCCGTCCTTCAATCCGGGCGCGCCTTCGATTTTGCCGTTGGCGTCAATGTAATCCACAATCTCCGCTACCTGCTCCGGCGGGTAGCCCAGCTTCATCAGCGCCTGTGGCACGGTGTTGTTGACGATCTTGATCACGCCGCCGCCCACCAGTCGTTTCTGCTTCACCAACGCGAGATCGGGCTCGATGCCGGTGGTGTCGCAATCCATCATGAAGCCGATGGTGCCGGTGGGAGCGAGCACGGAGACCTGCGAATTCTTGTAGCCGTACTTTTCGCCGTGGGCCAGCGCCACATCCCAGGAATCCTGCGCCGCGCGCAGCAGAGAGGGTTGCACGTTTTCCGGTTTGATCGGCCGCAGCGAATCGCGGTGCATGCGAATCACGTCAATCATGGCCTCGCGGTTGCGCAGATAGCCTCCGAACGGGCCCATGCGCTCCGCGATGCGCGCGGACTGCGCGTAGGATTCGCCGGTCATCAGCGCGGTGATGGCGCCGCAGAAATCGCGGCCGCCGTCGGAATCGTAGGGCAGCGCGAGCGACATCAGCAGAGCGCCGAGATTTGCATAGCCGATGCCGAGCGGGCGGTAGTCGTGCGAATTTCGCGCGATCCTGTCTGTCGGGTAGCTGGCGTTGTCCACCAGAATTTCCTGCGCCGTGATGGTGACGTCCACGGCATGGCGGAACCCGTCGGTATCGAACTGGCCGTTAGACCCGAGGAATTTCAGCAGGTTGAGCGATGCCAGGTTGCAGGCGGTATCGTCGAGGAACATGTACTCCGAGCACGGATTCGAGGCGTAGATGCGGTCGGTGGCTTTGCAGGTATGCCAGCGATTGATAGTCGAATCGTATTGCATGCCGGGATCGCCGCAGTGCCACGCGGAATCAGCCATCATCTGCAGCAGGTCGCGCGCGCGGAATTTCTCGGAGGGCTTGCCGTCATTGACGTTGCGTGTCCACCAGTCGCGGTCTTCCTCGACGGCGCGCATGAATTCGTCGGTGACGCGCACGGAATGGTTTGCGTTCTGGAAATAAACGGAGGAATACGCTTCGCCGTCAATCGCGGGATCGTAGCCCTGCTCGATCAGCACGTGAGCCTTGCGCTCTTCCTTCATCTTCGATTCGATGAATTCGACGATGTCCGGGTGATCCACGTTGAGGATCACCATCTTTGCGGCACGGCGCGTTTTGCCGCCGCTCTTGATCACACCAGCGAAGGAGTCGAAGCCCTTCATGAAGCTGACGGGCCCCGAGGCGATGCCGCCGCCCGAAAGCGATTCGTGGCTGCCGCGCAGGGTCGAAAAATTCGTTCCCGTGCCGGAACCCCACTTGAAGAGCATGCCTTCCGTCTTCGCCAGGTTCATGATCGAGTCCATGTTGTCCTGGACGGAGTTGATGAAGCACGCCGAGCATTGCGGCTTGGCCTGAACACCGACGTTGAACCACACCGGCGAATTGAACGCCACCTTTTGCTCCACCAGCAGGTGCGCCAGCTCGTCGCGAAACGCATTCCTGGAATCGGTGGTCGAGAAGTAGCCGTCTTCCTCGCCCCAGCGGACAATCGTGTCCACCACGCGGGCGATCAATTGCCGCACCGAACCTTCGCGCTCGGGCGTATTCGGTTTCCCGTGGAAATATTTGGAGGCGACGATGTTCGTCGCGGTCATGGACCACGACTTGGGGACCTCGACGTTGTCCTGGCGGAAAATTACCTGCCCTTTGTCATTCCCAATCTGCGCGGTGCGCCGCTCCCATTCGACTGCGTCGAATGGGGATACCTTGCCGTCAGTGAACCGGCGCTCAAAATCCAGTCCGGAGGCCCGCCGCGTCTTCTGCTCTGTTTCCGTGTGAGCGTTCAATGCCGTTCTCGTTTCCGCCATCTCTGCCTCCGCGCCGGCAGTCGTGCCGCCGAATTGTGGGCTGGGGTGCCGGATGGGAGAGACTGTGTCTATTCTACTCCCAACTGGCAAATCCCGGATGATTCGTTCTGTACCGTCTAGATACTCAGCACTACGGGCTGAACAAGACGTAAGTTTGGGTGCTGAAATGTGCCGAAAGGCAACGTCCCGAGCCTAAAAGACACAAAAGCCCAGCTAAGCCGCGCAAGAATCTCATCGCGCGCTGCGAAGTGGGGCAATCCCCTTTGAGTTTTCGGTTTAACCCGGTACGCTTACACCGTGGATCAATTGACCGGCCAGGACGACGACGATTGATTCACGTTCCCCCGAGTCTGGGTGCGCAGTATCAGGGGTTGTGGAAAACTTGTCAAGAAAAATTCACACTCCGACCACAAAATCTTCGGCAAAAGTTGTCGAAAGCGTCTACTGGTAGTGGTGCGTGCGCAGAAATACGTATGCTACTATTTTTCTAGGAGCCGCATCTCACATACATGCAGCAATTTTTCGCGCGGAAGGGTTTTTTGCTTGCAACAGTTGCGCTGCTCGCGGCAACGATGTGCGCAACCGCGCACGCGCAGCAACCCGCGAACGTTGCCGCTCCGCCTGACTCAACTCCGTCTGATTCCACATCGGAACACAAGATGGCGCGCAGGCTCCCGCTCGATGGCGTTGGAAATTTCGGCGAAGTGACGCCGACGCTCTATCGCGGCGCTCAGCCATCGAGTGGCGGGTTCGCCAACCTCATGAAAATGGGAATCGAGGTGGTGGTTGATCTGCGCGAAGGAGAGCGTGCGGACGAGCGCGACGTAGTGACCAAGCTCGGCATGCAGTACGTCGCAATTCCCTGGCAGTGCGGCCATCCGGACAACGAGACGACCGCACGCTTCCTCACCCTGCTTCGTGAAAATCCCGATAAGCGCATCTTCGTTCATTGCTATTACGGCACCGATCGCACCGGCATGATGATCGCGGCCCTTCGCATGACCAAACAGAACTGGACCGCCGCCGAAGCGAAGATAGAAATGCAGGCGTACGGCTTTTCTTTCACGCATCGCATGATGTGCCCCGGACTTGCTTCCTACGAAGAACGATTCCCAGGACAATTCAAGTCCAGCCCCGCATTCGAGAAGTTGCGTGCCACTGTGCCTGTCCCCCTGCCAGCCGCCGTGCTTGCTCCGCAGCCTGCCGCCGAGACTGTCTCCAAGCCGTAAATTCTGGTCTGGATTTGATTTTCAGAGCTACCCGCGGGGACTTTGCGAAGAAAGAATCTCTTTAAGTCTTGTGCGGATGGCGGACTCTTGGCTCACCACTGCTCCATCGAGGAAAACCGGCGCAGGGAGAGTGCCGTTTGCGCGCGCCTCGGATGGAAAAATCGCCGCCATATCCCAGAAGTGGCCGCGATTCACACAACAGGGCGGCTTGGGCAGCCGTTCGTTTGACTCGGCGGCGCGGCGCAACTCCTCTGCAATCAAGTGGTCCGGATCCCAGAACTGCGCTGCACGCGAATCCGGAATCCGCGCAAGTGTCCGTGTGGTCGGCCGGCGCCAATCGCTGGTAAGGATCGGCTCCCAGACCACAAAGACACGCACGTTCGGGCTGGCTATTTCCTGAAAAACCCTCTCCGCTGCGGAGGCCCCCCGCAAGCAGGTAGCTCATGTGGGCGACAGGAGCAAAATCACACGAACCTTGCCGGCCGCGTCGTTGAATGCGCTGTAAAACGCGGGGAGGCTTTCGGCTGTGACGGTCTCGAGCGGCGGCTGCCCGCCAGGTGCGTGTGGTGTCCGCAGCGCAAACCCGGAGAGCGCACCCACAATCGAGAGGAGCAGGAGCAGTCGGATGACAGCCCGGCGACTCATCGGGCACCGGGCCCGATGCGGTCGGCGAAAAACCCGGCGATTTCCTGCGGGAACAGCAGTACCACAAGTACGATGACTGCCGCGATCCATAGCAGCGCCCTGGTCCATCGTGCGGGCTTCAATCCGCACTGCGCCCTGCGGCGCTGCTGCCAGAAACCAAGGACGAGAAAGACCACGGAAATTGTCAGCAAGCCAGTGCGGAAGCGCTGGAAGAAAACGCCGGCACCGGCTGCTCCGGCCGCCGCCAGAAGGCCAGCGGGCAGGCAGCAAGCCAGCGTCGCAAGCGAGCTGAGCATCGCCGCGATGGGGGCCGCGAACGGGGCCACAACGACCCCACTGCCCGCGCCGGGCCTCTTTTCCGCTTCAGCCATGCTTAGATTCTAAGCTAGTCAAGCAAGGAGGCATTGCCGAATTCGCGGCGATAGCCTTCCGTTTCCTCTTTCAGATTGGCCAAGAAACGAAGGAACGGTGGATATCTCTGAAGCGGCTTGAAATGCGGATCATCACGGAAAAGGGGATAGTTCGGCAAGCCCGTGCGGCTCGCCCTCACCAGCAATCGCACGGCCTCCGCCGGCATTCCGATCGTCGCGTACGTAGCTGCTGCCGTATGCCACATGTGATGTGTGTGCAGGACTGACTTGCCCACCTTGAGCGCCTTCCGGATCAATATCTTGGCCTTGCGAGGCTCGCCGCGCTTGGCCCAGAGCAGTCCTTCCCAGGTCATCAATAGCGCATCGCCGGGAACAACCTGTTGCGCCGTGTGGAGGATATCCACTGCCCTTTCTGGATTGGGGCCATAAAGGGAGGCCATGGGCGAGAAGAGATTTGCCCAGAGGCTCGACGGGTCAAGCGAAAGCGCCCGGCGGAAATGTCTCTCCGCTTCCGAATAGTCCCCACAGAACTGATAAACCTGTCCAAGAAACGTGAGCGTGAACCCGTCGTCAGGATGAGTCGCCAGGGCCTCCTTCAGGCCTTCGATAGCTTCCTCATGCACGCCACAGTGCAGCAGAATCAGCGACCTCCAAACGAGCGAAGGATGGTAGCCGGGATTCCTTTTGAGCGATTCCGATAGGTTGAGCAGCGCCTGCCGGTTCTTGTAACCCTTCAGCGGCGTCCAGAGGATGCGTCCGCGCGCGCAAAGCGCTTCGGAGTCGGCAGGATTTAGCGCCAGCGCCCGGCGCATGGCCTGTTCACCTTTCCGGTACCATTGCGGCGTGGGATCAAACGTCCCGGCCATGAAGACGCAGGCGCCCGCGAGCCTGGCCCAGGCGTCCGTAAATTTCGGGTCGAGCCTTGTGGCGTCTTCGAGCATGTCGATGGCAGTCCGTGTGTCCCACTTGTTCACCCGCGACAGCCGCTCGACGGCGCGAAGGAAGAGCTCATAGGCCCTGGGATTCTTCGTCGGCGGTTCGGCGGGCAGCCCGGTCGATGCTTTTTCTTTCAGGCCCAGAGAACCTGCGAGGGCGGCAGCGACTTGATCCTGCAATTCAAAGAGTGCTGCCATTTCGGAGTCGTACTTGCCGGTAAGCAGCGTCGTGCCGTCGGCGGCGTTCCAGGCTTGCACATGTACGCGCAGCCGCGACCCGGATTTCTGGATGCTGCCGTCCACCACAATTTGCACGTTCATCTCACGCGCGGCAAACAGCGGATCCACCGCCTGCTTTGCATAGCGCCGCGTTGTGTTCGTCGGGCGGACGAGCAATTCGCCGCTGCCTCCCAGGTGGTTGATGATTGCGTCGGCCAACGCCACACCCAGATACTCGTCTTCCGGGTTCGGCGTCAGCAGCTTGAACGGCAGTACGGCGACCGAGCGCTTGCCGAAGACTGCCGCGGGCAGCAGTGCCCCCAGCTCGAGGTCGCGCTGCAGGTTCGTGAAGTCCACCTGCAAATCGCGCGCGGTTTGGTAGCGCGAGCCCGGTTCTTTCTCCAGAAGTTTTTGCACTATGCGCCCGAGTTCGGCAGGCACGAGGCTCTTCGCCACAATCAGCGACGGCGTCGGCTCATGAAGTATCTGAGCCATCAACGCGCTGATTGTCGGCCCCGGAAACGGCCGGTGCCCGGTGGTCAGCTCGAAAAGCACCACGCCGAATGAATAGAGGTCTGAGCGCACATCTGCCGGTTCGCCTCGAATCACTTCCGGCGCCATGTATGCAATCGTCCCGGCAATGAATCCGGCGGGAGTTTCGCCCAAATCTTTTGCAGATCTCGTGCTGGTCGCCGTTTCCTCCGCAACCTGACGGGCGATGCCGAAATCGAAAAGCTTCGGCCCCCCTCCCGTCTGCACCACAATGTTTTCCGGCTTGATGTCGCCATGAATCACGCCGTGTGAATGCGCGGCATGCAGCGCTTCCGCAATTTGTGCTCCCAGGCGGGCAACCGCGCGTGGTTCCAGTAACCCCGTCGACGAAATCTGGCGGCGCAGCGTGTCACCCTGCACCAACTCCATCACAATGAAAAGCTGCCCGGCCGATTCGCCTACCTCATAGATGGTCGAAATTCCCGGATGGTTCAGAGCGCTGGCGGCGCGCGCTTCGCTAAGGATGCGCGTGCGACGGTCGGCTTGCCCCAGAGCATCTTCGCGCAATATTTTCACCGCGACATCGCGTTTCAGCAGTTCGTCGTGCGCGCGATACACCACGCCCATACCGCCGCGGCCGAGTTCGGATTCAATCCTGTAATGGGAGAGAGTCGTTCCAATCATAGTGGGCGTGTGCTGGTGGGCCGAATCTACGCAGTCGCGCCGCCAATGTCAACGCTGGGCGGGAATCGGCCATGTGGCGCGGGAATGCTTGTGCTCTGCAAAGCAACACGACGATATTGACAGGAGCAAATCGGTTGGAAAAAATAAATAATCAACAGTATGGGTACACCGGCAATTGACATCCAGGGGCTCACAAAGGATTTCCCTCTGGGCTTCTGGCGGCAGCGGCAGCGCCGGTCGCTGGACAATTTGACGCTCCAGGTGGAAGAGGGAGAAGTGTTTGGATTTCTTGGGCCGAACGGCGCGGGAAAAACAACCACGCTCAAGCTCCTGATGGGGCTGATTTTCCCCACCGCGGGAACCGCGCGCATCCGTGGCCGCTCGATTGACGACGTCGATATGCACCGCGAGATCGGGTTTCTGCCGGAACAGCCATATTTCTACGACTATCTCACCGCCCGCGAGCTGCTCGATTATTACGCCCGGTTCTTCGGCTTCGGCGCGGCGGAACGCAGCGAGCGCGTGAAGCGTTTCCTCGAGCGGGTGGGTCTGGCGGCAGCTGCCGATGTGCAACTTCGAAAATTCTCGAAAGGCATGTTGCAGCGCGTCGGCATCGCCCAAGCCATTCTGCACGACCCGCAGGTGGTGTTCCTCGACGAACCCATGTCGGGCCTCGATCCGGTGGGGAGGCGCGAAGTCCGCGACATCATCCTCGCGCTCAAGCAGCAGGGACGCACGGTATTTTTCTCCACGCACATTTTGACTGACGCGGAAATGCTGTGTGATCGCGTCGCTGTTTTGCTCGGTGGAAAACTGCAGGGCGTCGGCTCGCCCGGGGATATCGTTTCACTCAAAGTGCAGGGGATGGAAATCCTGTTCGAGGCGCGCGACGGCCGCCCGTTGCCGCAGAACCTTGCCGAACGCGCCACCAGGACAGGAGCACGCTACCGCATCGAGGTGCCTGAGGCTGAGCTATACGGCGCGCTCGAACTGTTGCGCGCTTCCGAGGCGCGCATCCTTTCCGTGCAGCCATTGCGGCCCACGCTCGAGGATTACTTCTTCGGGCTGGTGGATCGCGAGAAAGCCGCTGCGCACGCAGTGGAGGTGGACGCTCGATGAGCACGGCGCGGTTCGCCATTCCGGGCGTGGTTGCGGTGAATGCGTTTCGCGAAGCGATTCGCGACCGCATCCTCTACAACCTGATTTTCTTCGCGCTGATGATGTTCGGCGCTGCCATCCTGGTCGGCCAGATTTCCATCGGCATCGAACGCCTGGTGATCGTCAACCTCGGCCTCTCCGCCATCTCCATCATCGGCCTCATCATGGCCATCTTCATCGGTGTCGGATTGGTGTACAAAGAAATTGAAAAGCGCACGCTCTATAGCCTGCTCGCGAAGCCCGTCCGCCGCTGGGAATTTCTGGTTGGAAAATATTCCGGGTTGCTGCTGACGCTTGCTGTGAATACGGCGCTGATGACGCTGGGCCTGGCCGCCGCCTTGTTCTACGTCAGCCGGCATTTCGAGCGCTCAGACGTCTCGATTCTCGTGGCCGTCTATTTCATCCTGCTGGAACTGGCGCTGGTCACAGCCCTCGCGCTTTTCTTCTCCTGCTTCTCGAGCCCCATGCTCTCGACGCTGTTTACTCTGGGCATCTACATCACGGGCGTGTTTGCGCAGGACATCCGTGAATTCGGCCAGGTGACAAAAAATCCGGCGCTCCTCGGGTTGACGCGCGTGCTTTACTACCTGCTTCCGAATTTCCACAACTTCAACGGCATCGCCGCGGCGGCGTATAGCGACAAGATTCCCGCTGCATTGATCGCGCAAAATGCTCTGTACGCCCTGCTCTACGTCACCGTAATTCTGCTGGGAGCCTCGGTTGTCTTCTCCCGGCGCAACCTGAAATGAGCGGCAGCGACTTGAATTTGACCAATCACAGCAAAAACCGCCTGGTGTGGATCACACTGGTTGTCGCACCCGTTTTGTTTGCAGCGATCGCCGCGCTGCAGGTGAGCATTGATGCGCAGACGCGCTCTGCGGCCAGTCAAAAACAAGAGCTCCTGCTGCGCTCAGCCCCGCTGGTGAAGAAACTGAGCCTGGGCTACGATCCGCTGCTCGCGGATATCTACTGGACGCGCGCGGTGCAGTACTACGGCGAGCGCATTGGCAAGCCCCACGCGGATTACGATTTGCTCTGGCCGCTCCTCGACCTCACCACCACTCTTGACCCCAGATTGCTCACCGCCTACCGCTTCGGCGCGATCTTCCTCTCGGAGCCCCCGCCGATCGGTGCCGGACGCACGGACCTGGCCATCGAGTTGGTAAAGCGCGGGATCGCGGCGAACCCCGACACCTGGCGGCTCGATTCCGACCTCGGTTTTCTCTACTATTGGCGCTTGAAGGATTATCCGAATGCTGCAGCCGCCTACCTCGCGGGAAGCAGAGTCCCGAACTCGCCCCCCTGGTTAAGGCTGATGGCCGCGCGCGTCGCCGAAAAAGGCGGCTCGTTCGAAACCTCGCGCATGATTTGGACGGAACTGTTTGAATCCACTAATGACCCCAATGTGCGTAAGAATGCGTTTGAGAAACTGCGGGGCTTGAAGGCGCAGGAAGATGAAATGCATTTGGACGAACTCGCCGAAGATTATCGCAAGCGCTTCGGCCATTACCCCGCTTCGGCCACGGAACTACGCGACGCGGGTATGTTGAATGGCATTCCGGTCGGTCCAGATGGGCTACCTTACAGGATCGGGCCGGACGGAAAATCGCGCCTGGACCCGCGCAGCAAAATCGTTATCGAGCAGGACTCAGGCACTCCGGCGAAGTAATCGGACAATTCAAACGCGAGAGATCTCTGTGAGCCCCACGGCACTCATTCGTAGCGCAGCGCTTCCACTGGATTCAGTTTTGCCGCCTTCGTTGCCGGCCACACGCCGAACACAAGTCCGATGCCGACCGATACCGTAAAGCCGCTGATCACGGCCCACGCCGGCACAACAGCCTTCAGGTCTGTGACGTGGGGGATAAGAAAAACAATGATGCTGCCGGCCAGAATACCCATCAGGCCTCCTGCACCCGTCAGCGTCATGGCTTCGAAGAGAAATTGCCAGGTGATGTCGCTACGGCGCGCACCGATCGCTTTGCGCACACCGATTTCCTTCGTTCGCTCGGTCACTGAGACCAGCATGATGTTCATCACGCCCATCCCGCCGATCAGCAGCCCAATCGAGCTCAGCACCACGATGGCCAACACCACGCCCCCGATGATCTCGTTGAACTGTTTTCGAATTTCCATATTCGTCTGAATCGTAAAATTGTCGGGCTTGTCGTAGGGCACGTTCCGGCGACGCCGCAGCACTTCGCGCACCTGATCCACGGCCGCATCGAGCTGTCCGGGATATGCCAGGAAGCGCATGGCGATTTCAAAAGCCGCGGGATAAAGTTTCCGGAAGGTGTAGAAAGGGGTCACCACGCGGCGGTCTTCATCGTTGTTCCCGAAGCCGCCGATAGGCTTCTCCAGAACTCCGATCACCGCGAAATCCGAGCCGTCCACCAGGACTTCTTTTCCCAGCGCATCATTTACGCTCGGGAAAAGCGCCGTCGCCACGTTCTCGCCAAGCACCACCAGATTTTCACGGTGCTCGTTTTCCGAATCGCTGAAGAAGCGCCCCGCTTTCAAATTGGCGTTCGAATACACTTCCAGGTACGCGGGAAAGGTGCCGCGAAATTCGCCGCCCTGCACCTGATTCCTCTGGTACTTCACGCTGTGCGGCTGGGTCCACTCAAAAATGGAAACTGCCGCCTGCTTCACCGCTGGACACGACTGCATCACGGCGATGCCATCCTCGCGGACCAGCGGCTTGCGCTCGCGTTCCTCTTTCGGCCGCCGGCCGGCATGCGGCCCCTGCGCAAATCGCGCCACCCAGGCGGTGTCGAGACCCTCGGCAGTGATTTCATCCTGAATCGTCACGCGGAATCCTTGCACCAGGCCGACCACCAGGATAATGAGCGCGACTCCAATCATCACGCCCAGCACGGCCAGGAAGCTGCGCAGTTTGTGCGCGCGGATGGTATCGAACGCCAGTTGGAGATTTTCGCGATAGTCCTGCCGTAGCGCGAACATTTAGTTCTCCGCTCGCAGCGCTTCGATCGGGTCCAATCGCGCCGCTCTCATCGCCGGATAGATTCCAAAGAAAAGTCCAACAGCTGTCGAAAGCACCAGCGCGATCGAAATCGCAAATATCGGAGTTGAAATCGGGATCGGCGTCACCGCGCGCACAATTTGCGCCAGCACCAACGCCAGCGCAACCCCCACCGCTCCGCCGGACGCCGCGAGCAGCGACGACTCCACCAGAAATTGCATCACAATGTGGCGCCGCCGCGCTCCCAGCGATTTCCGCAGGCCGATTTCTCGCGTCCTCTCCGTCACGCTCGCCAGCATGATGTTCATGATCACGATTCCGCCAACCACCAGAAACACCGAAGTCACCCAAATCGCGATGCCAAACGCGTTGCCGGTGATCCGGTTCCACAAACCGGTGATGGATGTAGGCGCGATGACTGCAAAATTGTCGTCGTCCTGGTATTGCACATGCCGACGCGACCGCAATATCACGCGCGCTTCATCCATCGCTGCCGGCATCCATTCCGGGCCCTGTGCCTGAACAAACATAGCCACTGAATCAAGTGGCTTCAGCCATACCTTGCGATACGTCCCCAACGGCATCATTACAAAGTTGTCCTGAGATACCCCGAAGACCGTCCCTTTCGCTTTGGCCACCCCGATAATCTGATACTGCCCTTGCCCGGCGCGAATATCTTTCCCCAGCGGGTCAATACCAGGAAAAAATTTAAAGGCCACATCGGCGCCGATAATGCAAACGCCAGAGCGGTGGTCTTCATCGGCCTGCGTGAACAGGCGCCCTTGCGACACTTCGATCTCGCGGATTTCCGGATACGCCGGCGTCACGCCAATGATGATCACGTCCTCGCTCAGGTCGTTCCCGTAGCGCACGTCCGCCGTGGTGTCCTGCTCGCCGGCGACCGCTTGCGCGAGTTTCATCCCGTCGCGCAGCGCTTCGTAATCCGACATGTCGAGCGGCGGCCGCTTCCTCGCTTTCACCCATTCATCGAAATTGGTGATGATCCCGATGCGGTCAATCACGAACGCGTTCGCGCCCAGATTTGCCACCTTGTCTGCCACATATACGTTCAGCCCGTTGAGCACCGACATCACCGCCACCAGCGTCGTCACCGCCAGGATCACTCCCAGCAGCGTCAGGAGCGTCCGCAATTTATGCGCCCGCAGAGTGTCGAGCGCAATCCGGAATGTCTCTCGCAGCGCGACAGATGTCTCCCGTGCTTCGGACCACATGCGCGCGGTTTTTTTCATCGCATCCATATAGACGAGTGAAGGGCCCAAACTGTTCAATCTAAATTATACGGAATTGTGCGGTTGACGGTGGTTCAACCCACCTGCCTGGCCGGCTCCCCTCCGGGCAAAAAGACAGTTACAATGGTCCCGTAACTACTCATGGTTCCCCAGAGTCCCAGCCGGGGACACTCTGCGATGCGCGCGCGTTCGGCCATCTCGACACTTGTTGCCACGCTGGCTCTGGCGGGTCTGGCGGTCGCCTCGGCGCGGGATTTTTCGCCCACCCTCCCGGTCAGTCCGCGCGGCACATCGCAGTCGACTGAGCAGCCTCCCTCGGATTCCGAACTTCGCGCCCGCGCCGCCA
>Ga0307473_10000049_pt1 | contig 24560 bp, 37 predicted proteins | sample atmos_gasesAM5C__FD_203744 | JGI IMG/M metagenome (GOLD analysis project Ga0307473, IMG submission 203744) | Hardwood forest soil microbial communities from Morgan-Monroe State Forest, Indiana, United States - atmos_gasesAM5C_515 | ecosystem: Environmental > Terrestrial > Soil > Temperate...
ATTTTTTACGTCATTCAATTTTGATTCAAAATAACAACAGTCTGTTGCACAACTGTTGGATCTACGTCGGAGAGGGAACGCCGGCCAAGGCGCTGTCCTATCTCCTGCTCCCCGGTAGATCGTACGAACGATCAGCGCCGTTCGCTCCGATCAATGCGGTTTCGGCAACGTGTGATTACGACAAAGATACGTTGTACATCGAAGCGCAGTAAGTGAGGACAGCATGCGCGCATTACGTACAGGATTAACAGCTTTAGCGATTCTGCTCGGGCTTTTGGTGCCGACAATGGCACAGAATTTGACGTTGCCTTGTTACTCCGTTGCTCCCAACATTTGCCAGCCGATCAGCACAGCGTTCGGACTTCCTGTCAACATTGTTTCGGGAACGGTCACCGCGAGCTTTGCCGGTTTTGCTCCCAACGGGAACACCGCGACGCTTGCTGTCACTAATTCAAGCTCGAACGTTGCGTTGCCTGCCGGCGGCGGAACAACTATCGTTGTTTATAATTCCGGCGCCACTGCTGCTACGGTGAAGTTGGGAACGTCTAGCGGCGTTACGGTTACGACGACTACAGGTGATGTGATCCAAGCGGGTGCCGCGCAACAATATACGATCGGCTCTAACACTTTTCTCGCGGCAATTACAGCGTCAAGCACGACGACGCTCGTCATTTCCGGTGGTTCGGGTTTGGCGACGGGTTGGGGTGGTGCCAGTTCGGGCGGAGCCGGCGGTGCGGTTACGATCGCATCGGGCGGTGTCGCAAGCGGTGCATATGCAAGCGGCTCGATTGCGTCTGGTGCTATGGTCGATTTGGGCTCGCAAGCGGATGCGGTTTGCGGCTCTGACACTGGGTCGTGCTCGCTGATTGCGTTGATTAAACGCAACAACGTAGTGACGGATTCCGCGATCCCTGCAGGCGGCAACACCATTGGCAAGGTCGATATACTCGGCAATGTCGGCGGCGTCATGGACTTCGCTGGACAGAATGCCACGGCGCCAGCGAGCGCCCTGCAGGTCGGCTGCGAGTTCAACACCACGCCGACCACGATCTCGTCAGGCAACGCCTCGCCGTGTCAGCTCGATAGCGCCGGCAATCTTCTGGTGAACCTCAAGACTGCGATTCCCACAGGCAGCAATGGTATCGGCACCGTCAATCCGACGACGGCTGCGAATTGGGGCATCGTCGCGACAGGAGCGGCCCCGCCCGCAAACGCCGTCTACCTCGGGGCCAATGCATCCGGCGCGACGGGTGGTCACGTCGCTGCATTGATCGCGTGCGACAGCCATGTCTTCAAGCACATCACGACGGCGACCGACACCTTGGCCGTGCAAGGTGTTGCCAGCCAGACGATCCGTATCTGCGGATGGCGCTCGCGTGCGGCCGGTGTCGCCACATGGTTCCTAGAGAACACGGCATCGGCGAACGCCAATTGCGCCTCGACGCTCACGCAAATAACCGGCCTCGCGACGGAAGCCGCAAACACCGGAGAAACGATGCTCGCGCCATTCTGGACCGGATTGGCGAACACGTCCGGCAATGGTCTCTGCATCAACTCAACTGGAACAGGCGGCGTCGATGTCGATATTTGGTACACGCAATTTTAAGGCTGCGCTCGCGCTGCTTGGGGCGCTTATTTGTGTTGCCCCTGCTATTGCGCAACTGTCGACAACGCATGCCGGATTAGGTGCCCCAGGAGGCTTCAGTCCATCGTGTTCGGCATCAACAACATTTCTTGCCCGCACAAGCGGGATGAACAACACAGAAAAATCCGCATATGACGGATTGATCTGCGGCCTGATCACTGATGGAAACGGTTGCTCAGCATGGAGCGGTAGTACAGGAAATTTCGATCTTCTCTATATTTTTGCGACGAATTCCACGACCACTGCCGCGCTCAATCTCTGCTCCACCAGTTTTGGGCTGACGACGAACGGTTCTCCGACATTCACTGCGGACGTGGGCTATACAGGTGATGGTTCTGCTGCATCACTGGACACCGGATGGGTGCCATCGACGAACGCCGTCAATTTTACACAGAACAGCGCAAGCGGCGGCGTCTGTGTACTGTCGACACGCACGACATCGCAGAATTGGTCAGAGTATGGCACAGAGGGATCAAGTTTCAGTAATACGTTTGGGTTCCAGCCGAATTTTACCAATGGAAATCAATCGCGTTTTTGGCTCAATGCCAACAGTGCTCCCGCGTCCCCTACTTCGGGGTCCTCCGTTCAAGCGCACTGGATCATCACTCGCACATCATCTTCTGCGGGCGTTCTTTATAAAAACGGCGTGTCTGATGGTACCAGTTCGCAAACATCATCCGGACTTTCTGCGACATCGATGGTCATACTGGCCGGACGGAACAATGGCACTATCGCGCTATTCACGAACGATCAAATCGCATGGGTGTTTTTAGGGGGAACATTGAACGCCACGCAGGCGTCAAATATCAACACGCGATTTCATACCTTTGCGACGGCTATGAGCCTTGCAGCATGTTGAATGGTCATGCCGATCGCGATCAGTAGACAGCGGCTCTTGCTTGGTCTTCTTGCAGCACCGACCCTCATTCTTCCAGAGAGAGAAGCGACAGCTTGGGGAGTGCATGGGTCGACTGCCGGAACGATCGCGCTCATTGATTTTACGAATAATCCGGTCTTTCAGCGCACTGCCGGACAGACGACGGGTCCAGTCTATGTGTCTGGCACCTACACAGGGCCTAACCCAAATCCTCAAGGCCAGTTGCGCAAGATCAGCGATAACAGCGTCGTCGTCGCTTGGACCAATCTTACGAATCTAACCCAAGGCAGCGGCTTCTTTCAGGGATCAATACCCGGCGCCCCGCAAGGCGTCGATATGAAGGCGGAGGTGCGCCGCGGAGATAATAATTCCGTCTCTTCCGCCGGAACAGGTACCGTTCGTGTGGGCGCGTGCTGCCTGATGTACGGCCAGAGCAACATGTCCGTCCTGTCGACCCAGACCAACGGATCACCACCGAGCGCCGCATCGGGAACGAGTTGCTTCCAAGGTAACAAGGGGTCATCAAGTGCTTGGGTTGCCGTTCCGGCGGCCAATGGCATCAGGCAATTATTAAACAATCTCAATAGTCTCCTGGGAATTGCGGTGGCTGCGATCGATCTGTCGGTTGTTGGTGCGGATATTGGTTTTCTCTCAGGTTCTAATTGGGCGAACGTCGTCAACAATCTCAACGCTATGAACGTGAACGGAGATTTTGAACTGCTCTTTTTTAATCAGGGAGAAAATAATGCTCAATCCGTCCCGCCGAATCAATTCGAAAACGAGTGGGTCGGCGATCTGCAGCTGATCCAATCGCAGGCCCTTTCCCAGACCGGACGATCAAGCGCTCAATTGCCGATAATTGTGTCCAGTCTTGCTACCCTGAAGTCACCAAACACGCCGTCAGGCGGTCCCTGGTGGGCTGAGACGCAGCAATATATCTACGATGCCGGCACGCAAGCGCCGAATATCACTTATTCACATACCGACATTTTTGCCGCGCTTGGTGCGGACGGGCTGCACATGACGGGGGCCGACTGCGATAAGGTCGGCCAGATGTTCGCGCAAACGGCTGGAGTGATTGCCGGCGCTACCTCGAACTATCCGCACTGGTATATTACCTCGGCGACGCTCACGGACGCGACACACACGACCGTCGGGCTTACGCATTCGATGGGCACCGACTTTACACCAACGAGCGGGATCACCGGGTTTGAGGTTTCGGGAGATGGTGGTGCGACGTGGCTTACGCCATCGGCCGCAGTCCGCACGAATGCCACTACGATCACGCTCACGCATTCAAGCCTGCAAACCAGCCAGCGACTTGTGAGATATGCCTACGGCACGCAACCGAATGTGAGCAGTCCGATCATCGACAACAGCTCGATTGGCGTACCGCTCAACTATACGCCGTATTGGATCACCTGTGCGTCGCCCTCGATTCCGGTGCCGACGTTTCGGCCGCCCGGCACCAAGACGGTCTTTAACAACTCAACGCACATTTGCAGCAGCGTCAGCAATCTAGCGACCGGCGACGGCTCTGTCGCGCAGACGGTCTTTCTTGCTGTCATGCAGGCGAACACGCCAACGGGCGTGACTTTGACACCGTATCCCGGCGGCGTAATCAATCCTGGTAGCGCCGGCTCTGGTATCGCGATGACCCTGGCGGCATCGGTAAGCGGCGGCTGTTCGATCTGGACATGTCAGATCGCGACTGGAGTGGAAAGCTGTAGCATCGCTGCTCAATATTCTGGTGTGGTTGCAGCATCAGTGTTTGATTTGTGGACAGTTCCAACGTCGCTTTTGAACAGCGCGACGCCGGTTGCAAGCGCCGGCAAGACCATGACACCGGGAGATACGACCGACTCTGTGACCCTTCAGACCAACGCGAACGGCTTTGTCATCGTCTGCGCATTTCAGGAGGACGGCGCCGCGGTTTTCTCAGGCACAGAAAATTATGCGCGTGGTCATCACGTCGGACTCGGAAAAGCCGTATCCGCGTACTCTGCCGTCAATGCATCGAATGCTTCGAGCGTTGTGACGATCACCATGGCGTCCGGCGCGTCATCAAACGACAATATGCTGGCGGCGTCGTTCCGTTAAAATGAGGCACAACAATGACTACGCGTTTTGATCTCTGTCTTCCTTTCGTGCTTGCGCAAGAGCAAAACGTCGTGGGGCAATGGAGCAACCCGAAAAATTTCGATAATGATCCGCACGATCCCGGCGGGAAGACGTGGAACGGCATCATACAGCGCGAGTATGATATTTATCGCAAGCATTTGGGGTTGCCGACACAAGATGTGCGAGAGATGACGGAGGTTGAAGGTTCGCAAATCTATTTGACATTTTTCTGGCAGCCTTATTGTGATCGACTTCGTCCCGGCCTCGATCTCCAACTTTTTGATGCTGCCGTGAATGAAGGCACGACGGAGTCGATCCGCATTTTGCAGGTCGCGCTCGGGGTTAAAAATGATGGAAAGTGGGGTCCGATTACTGCCGCTGTTGCGGCGAATACCGACCTGATTGCAGCAATTAAAGCATTCACTGCCCGCCGGCATGAGGTGTACAAAGAAACCAAGGGCGACCAATACTTTGATAAAGATTGGCAGCGCCGCACCGACGAAATCGGGACCGAAGCACTCAAAATGGCCGAGAGTGGTACCCCTGTACAACCACCAAAAATTGTTTATACTCAAGCCCCTAAAACGGGAGCACCTTCGATGACCACCACAATTACCCTTCCAACCCCAAGCGTCTCGGGCATTGCCGGCGCTCTCGCGGGTTCGAAGACTTACATCGGCTTGGCGATCGGCGCCGCCGTCGTCATTGCCAACCATTTCGGCTTTTTGCCGACCGCGATTGCAGTGCCCGGCCTCAACCCCAACAACTGGCTAAGTGATCTATGGTACCTCTATCTCGGTGCCGCCGGCCGCAGTGCGCTGAACACCACCGTGGGTGGGATCATCGGCGCACTTTTTCCTGCCAGCCCGGCCGTAGCCACACCGGCCCCTACGCCGCCGGCCAGCTGACGTTTCACCACGCCGTATTGCTCGCGATAGCGAGTTGCGGCGTGGTTGGTGTTTTGCTGGGTTGGATCGCACACTGGGGCGCGGTAGATGATCGTACGATCAGCGTTTGGATATTCCTGGGGGCGCTGCTATGGCCGCTGATCCCGCTCGGATATCTCTTGGACACTTTCGAGCAGCGACAAGCAAGCGCTTGCGCTGTATGGAGTAAACCGACGTGACGGCGATTGTTCTCGATTCCACTCAACTGGCAACGATGTTCAAGGCGTTGCCGACGGTCATCGATGACATCCGCGCCGGCAAAGCTCCGCTCGATGTTTTCAGGGATGTGGAGCCGTCTCTACTCCCGATTTTCGAAACGATTGCTGGCGATCTCTTTCCGTTCGGCGGGCTCGCTGTGGACGTCGTTGCACTGGCTGTCTTGAACTCCAAACAACTTTCTCCAGGGGAACAGAAAATCTACGACGACGCGTACAGTGCGCGCGTCCAAGCAACCTGATCGCATAAATCGGTGGGCAGATGGGCGCGAAATGGGCACTCGATCGGAACGAAACCGGCCGCGTACGCGTAATACTCAAAAGAGAGGAAAGGCGCGAGTGGCTAAAGTCGGTCATCTGGGCGTGGGGTCGCACAGTCGGCGCTATACTCGTCGCTCTCCCCATTCTTTTGCAGTTATGGAAATTGCTCGCAGGACTTGGGGGTGGGGCCGGGCATTAGTGATGCCGCATTTGAACACGGCACTTTTCATTAATTTGCCGTTGCGGCTTGTTTGCGTATCCGGACATTTTGTTTTTGGTCTTGTAGCCGGCTTTGTCGCACTTTGTTTTTGGTGGGTCGTACTCGATCGGGACGTTCCCGTCGAATTGATTTCGGGCACGATCGAACCCAATCCGGTGGTACCGGGGGGCACCGTTAAAATCCGCATGCGTTTCAAAGAGCATCGCATTTGCCCCGGAAATATCGAGCGGCGCATTATCGATAACTCGGGAGAGGTGCACACCTACGTCGGCACCAACACGATCTATGTGACGGAGACGCCGGCAGATGAGGTGACTATCGATCGCGAGTTCGCGATTCCGAGCAGCATTCATCCTGGCGTTTGGTCATACGCGCCCAACATAGAATGGTATTGCAATCTGGGGCAACGTTGGTTCAACGCACCAATTCGAGTCAACCAAAAAGGCATTCAGTTCGAGGTTCAAGGCGTGCCGCCTGCTTTGCAAGAGCAACTCGATACCAAGCAGCAAAAACACCTCGAATATATCCCATTACCGCGCTCAAATCCGCGCATCGAGCATATCGCTCACGCGACTAATTAGGATATTGTTAGTAGACAAGACGAGGCATGTCGGCTAGTCTCTGTGTCACTCCCATGACACTAAGAGGTAACCAACATGCATCGCCTAGCTTTGCTTGCCGTTGCGTCTTTCCTGAGTTCCAGTAGCGTCGCTGCGCCGACGATCACTTGCGATGATCGAGGGTGTGTGCGGACATTGCAGGAGTCTCCAGGGAATGACGTCTTCACTCCGTATAACTGGGGACTGAGCGAAGACGTTCCAGTGACACAAGTACACAACCGTGTGCACTCACGCAAGCGTCCTGTGCAGCATTCCGCAAAGAATCACGCGACAAGCCTGCTCTCTGACTTGGTCGCGCCGCTGGCGTCGAAAGTTCAGGAGATTCTCGGTGTCTGTCCTAGCTCTCATATCGTGTCCGCGTATCGACCGGGTGCGCGCGTCGCCGGCACTGGACACGCTTCACTCCACAGCGCCTATCCTAGCAAAGCTGCCGACTTGGCGGGTAACCCCGGTTGCATCTACGCACACCTCCACGGATGGAGCGGCGGCTATAGCGTGGACTACGGACGGGTGCGGCACGTCCACATGAGTTGGTCGCCTCCCGGCTCGGGCTATCTTGCCGGCCGCGAGTGGCACGCGCGTTTTAACCACTACGGCGGAGGACACCGCTATCGTGTGTTGACCGCACATCGCAGGCATCATAGGTTGGCGGGCGCATAACTCACCTCGCCAATGTATGCTGTATCGTGTTGATGCGTTTGATCCGAACTCGTGGGCGCTCGATGAGCCCCACGAGTTTCGCATTTACGGCGACGATGACGCGCAGACATGGGCGATCGTCGACGAGATCGACTATCACCATTTCGTACGATGGAGATGGAACCCCAAGCCCAACAAGTGCGGGGCGCTCTATTTGAGACGAGCGGCCGGGGGAGCACGCCGTAAGGACGAACCCCGCGATCCCGTGTATACCCTGTATCTCCACGTGGAGATCATGGTACGAACCGGGATCTCCCGGCCTTCCGACAAGCACGCGCTCGTCGATCACAAAAATGGAAACTCTCTCGACTGCCGGCGCGAGAACTTGCGCTGGGTTACGCCGAGAGAGAACCGCCTAAACCGCTACGGCAACCAGTTCCGATATACACCGCTCGGGGGCAGAGCGTCGCTCGTTTAGCCGAACGTCTGCTTGATCGCATCCATCATATCGTTCGGCGGCGGGTTGCCCTGTGCGAAGCCGAACGTCTGTCCCGGCTGCTGTTGCTGATAGCCGGGCTGTGGCCCCGGCTGCTGCGCTTGCTGGAACGGCTGTTGCGCTGGCGCCTGGGGCTGTTGGAACGGTTGCTGAGCCGGTTGGAAGGGCTGCTGTGGCTGATAAGCCGGTTGCTGCGCCGGCTGCGTTTGCTGGAACGGCTGTTGCGCTGGCGCCTGGGGCTGTTGGAAAGGCGCCTGTGCGCCGGGACCGGGTTGCTGCGCAGCTGGCTTGCGCCCACGGCGAGCACGCTGTGGGGCTTGTGGGGGCTGCTGACCGTTGGTTTGCGGTGTTTGCTGGAACGGCTGTTGCGACGCGAATTGCGGTTGTTGTGCAGGCATTCCTTGAATTCCTGCTTGCTGGAAAGGTTGCTGCGTGGGCGCTTGCGGCTGATAGGTCACCTGCCCCTGTGCGGGCGGTCCTTGTAGCGCCAGCAAGATCGGCGTGTCGGTGCGTCCCACCAACATGTCGGTCTTTCCGCTGCCGACGACCTGTCCGACTTCTTGCGCGAGCGCGGGATCGAGATAGCCCGCCCCTTGGAAAGCGAGAACGCCCGTTTTGCGCTCGGACACGTCGAAAGTGATGCGCGTCAAGACGTCGAAGACGTCGAAGGGGGCGCGCTCGAATTTGGCGAGGTAGGCACGCCAGTTCTTGAACGAGCCGCCGGGGATGCGCAGGAGGAAGCAATAGCCGGGAAAGCCGGGTACGACGAGTGCGATTTTCTGGTGGTCCGCGCACTCCTTGACCTCGCTACCAAACTGCGAAATCTTGGAGCCCCACTTGTTGAACGCACAGGATGCGCACGTCGGCGACTGCGGCTCGGACGCGAGTTGTGACGGCGCTTTGCCGTTGTCGCTGAAACAGCGCGGCGGCGCCGGGTTGCTGGGATCGTAGGCTTCGCCGAACCAGACCTTGGACACGTGATCGTTGAGATCCACGACCACGACGTCGATGTAAGGATTTTGGATCGGGATCGCGTTCTGCCCGGCATCGATCAGCGTGAAGCGCCCGCCTTCGATGGAGAGATAAGGCGGCGATCCCGCCCCCACGTTCTGCAATCCCCGGCGGGCGAGAGACACGCTGCTCGGGTCGCGTTGTTTGATGTACGCTGGCAACTGATCGGTCATCATGTTCTCCTGTTCTGCTGACGACGATAACGTTGATTACGAAGACAGAAACATTTCTTGCAGCGACGCATAAATCCATATTTAGTTTTGACTAACGAAATATTGTCGCTAGTCAGTGCGTGACCGCGCAAGCAATGTGTTTGTTTCATTTGTTTTGCAGAAGGGGCATTTCCGCGAGAAATATATTCTCGGTGTGTTACCGGCTGTAAATGGTTTGGATTAACACAACATCGTACTCGACAGAGATGATCTAATTCCAATCCCTGTGGAATTAAACCACATTTGCGTTCATACAAAATACGATGTACTAGCGAGCTTGATTCAAAGCCTCGCGTTTGACCGTATCCGTACGAATTAATCGATCCTAACCAAATCCAGCAGCCTGAATTTGGTTCTGGAATGATACGCGCGTCTAATTTTTCTATTCCTGTTAGCATTTATGTGCGTCGTACATTGACTCGTCGATAGTACGATACTGTGATCCCCGGCGGCGTCTGATTGTCGTGGTCGGCCATGTAAGAGCGTATTGCTTCGATCTTCGGTGAGACCTTGATAAAATCAGGTCCCACAGCGTCGTAGTTTTCCAACGCCCAGTCAAGTGTTGCGTCGACATTTTCGACTTTGGGGTCCATCAATTCACTGATGTACGCGGTCCCCAAGCCTTTCTTGCTGATGCTCTCGATCTTGTTGTCGAGCAGGAATTGATGCAGCTGCGTCTCTATTGACTTCAAGCGCTCGCGTGCCGGCGCCATGTGCTCGCCGAAGCGCTTCGTCTCTGCTTTGACGAAGTCGTCGATGGTGCGCCACTCACTGATGAGGTCGGCGATTGGGTCGGCAGCACGCTCGTTCATTTGCGTAGATACGCCTTATCGAGTGACTCGATGCTGTTGATCACGTTGTTGATAGTCACGATGGAAATTTTGCCGACACAATTGGCTTGGATCAGCAAAACAAGAGCGCGACGGTTCAGCCTGCCGCCAAGAACTGCGCGCACGCCGTTTGCGATGTCGCTGATATCGTTGGCGAGGATCTCGGTCGGGATCTCTTTTTCCGGGTCCTGTTTGACGACGACCTTTTTCATAGCTTCCCTTCCTCGATCATCTTCAACAGCGATCCCTGTAGCGACTGTCGCGCATCCAAGCGATCGAAGATCTCTTGTTCCAGCGGATTGGACACCAGCTGAAAGATCGTCACGGGATGCTTTTGTCCCGGCCGGTGCGCCCTGAGATTGCCTTGTGTGTATAGCTCGCCTTTGTCCGTGCAACCGTACCACACGACGGTGTCGGCGCAAACCATTTCGTTGATGCCGTGTGCCGTCGATTGCGGGTCAAGCAAGATCCATTTGAATTGGGGGTCGCTCTCGAACTTTTGGATGATCGGCATACGATCTTTTTGGGCGACTTGCCCATTGATCACGTCGCCGAACCAGCCGTTAGCAGAGTCCGCCCATTTCTTGGAAAGTCGTTTGTACAATAAGTCGATGACCGATGTCAATGGTACGAAGATAAGAACTTTGCGCTGCGTGCTCTCGATTATCGTCTCCAGCGTTTTGATACGCGGTGCAGCATCGATCAAATGAATTTTGTGCTCGGTGTCGTAGACCGCCCCCATGGACAATTGCAGGAATTTCGTACGAACAGCCGCCTCGTTGACGGCAGTGATGGGTTCGCCCTTCTTGAGTTGAATTTGGAGATCGCGCTTCAACTCTTTCATCAGCTTGGTTTGCTCGGTCGTAAGCGGCACCTCCCATTTTTGTGTCGTCATGCCCGGCCCTGTCCACACCCACTCGATCGGGATGCGGATCGCAGGCACCAGTAATTGCCGGGCGCGCTCGTAACCGTCGGGTCTCGGCTTGAGCTTGTACGGTCCAAGCGGGTACATCGTTTCCTTTTCGAAGACGCCGTACGATTTGCCGAAAGCGTTGTTCAGGAGCTTGGCGAGACCGTAAGCATCGGTAGGAGCGTTTGGAGTCGGCGTTCCCGTAAGCTCCCAAAGATACTCACGCCATCCAATGATTTCGCGAGCAACGCGATGTCGCTTTGTCGAGGCATCGCTATACCCGCGAGCCTCATCAATAATGCAGATCTTAATATCACTTCTTTCGCGGAGATTTTTTGCGAAGCCGTCAAGGTGAAGCTCGCTGCGTTGTCCAAAGCGTGCACCGATATTGATCCCATCAAAATTGACGAGATAAAAGTCAGCCGGCTTGGCGAGCTTCTTGAGTCGTTGTTCCGGGGTTCCATGCAGCACCTCGAACGTGCGTTTATCGAGAAAATTGGCGAAAATGGTCTTTGCCCAAACGCTTTCAAGAATTGTCAGCGGGCAGACGACGATAGCACGGCACTCGCCGGGCGGGAACTGGCGCATGAGCCAATCCGCAGCCCACAGCGACGATAGCGTTTTCATCGTGCCGGGGTCGGAGAGATTGAAGCAGCGGGGATGCAGGACTTGGAAATTGGCGATCAGCTTTTGGTGCGGGAGCGGGTCGCGGCCGGGTTGGATCGGCCAATCGTAGTTGTCGATTATTGGTGAGACGGGATAATTAAGCCAACGGAGCAGCTGACAATTGCGCAAAGTGCGAGGAATACCCACATAAGCGCCCACCTCTTTGGCGTCAGGAATCCAATGTGTGATTTGTTCGGATCGTTCATAGAGCAATATTTTATTTTGGGAGTCGTAGAACCAACCTGCCATTGAAGTGCGCCCGCAGACTCTCGATTTGACGGATGATCACGGCGGCATCGTCACCCCATATAGCATGAGCGCCGAGATCTTGAATATCTCTAATGATTTTATTTTGAAACGGAGTTAGTTTTCCGCCCTTGCGTTTCACTTCAATTGCGAGAAAGATCGCGGTTCTGAGTTCGCCGACCTCGGAGTGCACGATCACGGGAATGGCAGTGAGAAGATCCAAAGTGCGCGAACCGTAGCCCATCTGAACCGGCGAAAAACAATAGGCGCCAATTGACTTTAAATAGTCGCGTACTTTATTCTTGACTCGATTCTCGGGGGTAAGCATGGAACAAATCGAATCCGTTTTTAAAACGCGTCTCTTTCTTACAGACGGGCCTTTCGAGCAGGAAGGTCTGCTCGATACCATTTCTTGGCGAGGAAAGCTTTGGCTCGTTCGCCGCTGGCGAGCAGGAGAAACCGAAGGATACCGCCAACCAATGTGGCTAGTTCGCCCATTGTTGGCGTCGTTTGAACGTCCAACGTTTCCGCAGTGGGGAGAGAATTATGTTCTAATCGAGAGAGTTCCCAACACCATTTTGGATGGTCGCGTCGAGTCAGGGGATACCGAAAGGTTCGAAGTCGTCGCGGACCCACCGATTGAAACCCGTCTTCCCACGGTTCAGTAGTCATTTTTGCTCTCCACGATTCGGATTGGTGTTGTGCTCGCAATCAAAAACGCTGCACCAACCGCAGAGCGGCCCCGGCATTTTCTCGAACGCCTGGGGACCCTGCATCAACCGGCGCTCGATATCGGTCATCTTATGATGAACAGTATCCCACGTGCTTCGTGCGTTTGACAAGTCGTAGGGTTGCCCCATGCGATCGTCCTTGAGCCACACGTAGCGCCCGGTGATTTTCTCCAGCTGCGGATATTTCGCTTTGATGAAGAGCGCGGACGTCTCAAGCTCGAACGGTTGCTCGCGAACCTTCCCCGTTTTCCAATCAAAAATCATTGCGGAGCGAAATGTCTTGGGATCGAAGATGAAGCAGTCGACTTTCCCGCGGAAATAGCAATCGGCGTTGCGCGACGCCGTGGGGAGCCCGTCACGACGAAGACCGAACCATTGCTCGACCTCGGGCGAGTACGGATCGAGCGGCGCGCACCACTTCTCCCATTGCTGCATGTCGGGAGGCAGGGGCTTTTTCTTGGAGCCCAAGCGATGCTCGAACGCGGTGTGCGTCTTGTTCCCGTGCTTGACTTCCTTGCTCTCGACGAAGGGGATATCCTTGACGATGTAACGGCGAAACATCTGCCAAAGGCAAATGTCTGCCGTGTTGAGCATGGAATAGGAGCCGATGGGGAGTTGATACGTCATTTCTTCAGGCGAACGGGGTAACCGATCTCCGCTGACTTATTGTCAAACACCTCGACTGCGGCATCGAAGATGTTGAACCCAAGCCTTTGGGCGGTGAGATCGAGATAAATAAAGGCGTCGGCCATCTCGTGGCGCAACTTGAGTTGCAATTCGACGTCCGTTTGCTTATTGCCGACGATTCCGTCTTCCTCGCGATTGAGCTTTTTGACGACGTTCGCGGCTTCACCAAGCTCGCCCATGATGGCGACAAACCATTTATTCACGTCCCATTTGTAGAGCGAGTGTTTGAATCCCTTTGCGCTCTCACATCTCTTGAGATTGGCTCGGCTGAATTCTTTGAAGCTTGGCATCGATGGGTTCCACGCATTTACAATCGCAACGCCACTGCATCATCACGCCGTAATGACCGTGATGACAGTCGTGCAACGTATCTCGAATATACCAACCGCACTTGAGATAGTCGAGCACGCGTTCGTGAACGACAAGCCGACATTCAATGATGTGATGACTTGGCAGATACGGGTTTTTCACGGAAACAGCTGATGCAGCGCGTAGGCGATTTGCGTCCGCTGAACCGGCTTCAACGCTTGGAAAGCGCCGAGCGCCGACATGAAGACGCTTGTTGCTTCCTGATCCAAATGCTGGATAGACGTCAGCAGCGTCACGGCATCGACCATGATGACGGTCTTCTGCACCGCCGACTGATGGGTCTTTGGACTGATCGGAGTCATGTCCATTGCCGGCGCTGTCCTGGGAGCGCGTGGCGTCGTTGCTTTGCGACCGCTTTTTCTCGGTTTCCCCTTGGGGGCGTTCGTCGTCTCAGCGTCGGTTGCAGGTGCGACGGGCGGCGTTGCCGGTGCGAAAGGGGCGAAGACGTCGTGTGCGGGGTTGTTCATGTCAGTCCTTTCGCAGGCGCATGCCCTTCTTGCGCCACGCTTGAATTGTTGCATAGGAGAGATCCAACCTGCCGGCGACCTCGACGGATGTCAAGCCTTTTGCGAACATCACCTTGGCGCGCACCTGCTTGTTGCGGGTGAACTTGATAGGGGCGCCCATGCGCTTCTTGGCCATGACGGTCTCCGGTTGGACGAGACTTAAAAAAGTACCGCCGCTCTATTAGCAGAGCGGCGGCAGGCTGGCAAGCGACTTTTTAGCGGACGACAAGAGGTCGCCGCGTATTGTCGGCAACTGCTGCGGCTGCAGCGGCACCGGCAATTGCCGACATATTCGTCTCTATCGGACGTGACATGAACGCGAGCATGATCCACATCAACAGTGCGAGAGAGACGGCAACGCAGAGTACCCAGACGATTGGGGGCAGTTGCATTGGCCTCTCCAAAAAAGTTGCGACCGCGTGTTGCTACGCGGTCGCGAGAGTCGCGGCAACCCTATAATCATGCCGCCTTTATTTTCTCACCTCGGGCCATGGCACCCTTGATATAGGCCAAGGCATCCTTGCCGGACAAAGGCATTTGTTTGCGCTCGCCGGCCTTGTCGGCTTTGAGCTTGGCGATGCGGCCGGCAGTCTTCTGTCGTTTCTTCTCTGCTTGCTGCTCTTGGATCTCCGCCTTGGCGGTTTCGTCCTTGCTGCGCTTGAGGAACGCCGGCACGTCCAAGTCGTCTGCTGTCGTACGATACTCTTGCGCCAATGATGCCGGCAGCGGATCGACTTTTGTTTTTACGATCACTGGCGTTCCCGGCTTCCGCGTTGGTCGCAACAATCGTTTCTTCTGGAGTTCCAGCTTGGCGATTGCGTTGACCGCCCGTTTCAAACGCGAGTTCCACTTCTTGATTTTCGCGTCGATCGACGCGACGTCTGTTTTGCGTCTCATGGTCGACTCCTTTGATCGAGACGCACGCATTGTAGCAAATCGACTTTTTCAAAAAGTGCGATTTACCTCCATTCTATCGAAGGAAGCTGGAAATTATCTAATTCGCATAAAGTAACAAAAAGTGATTTGCGGGCTTTTGTAATACTTTATTGGTCTTTGCTTTTGAAGCCGATCGATATGCCCATCTTTTCCAAGAACATGATGAAACACATGGCGCAGATGATGCACAGCATCAGCCACCAGCTTGAGACGAAACTGATATGTTCAAGTTCCATGATATCTTCCTATTTGTCGTAGCGTTCGCCAAGAGAACCTTCAGCATCCAAAGGAATGTTCGGCAGCCACGAGGGCGCTTGCTTCATTTCCGCGATCAGGATCTCCAAGTGCTTTTCCTCGCGCCCATCTTTCGGCACGAGGCATAATAGCTCGTCGTAGGGATGGTTCAAGACGCGATAACCACGCCGCGTGATACGGTTCATCGCCTCGACGACAACGCATTGTTGCAGGAACTCGCAAATGTTCTGCAACAGCTTGGAGCCCCAAATCTCTTTCCACCCGTTTCGCGTCTTGACGCGCCAGAAGCCGTCCCATTTGTAGCGAGGCAAATCGAGTTCGTCGATCTCTTCTTGCGTGGGACGATGATACTCAAGCGTCTCGAAATGAAGGTAGAGCCCGTTTGGCGCATACAGACGCTTGTCCTTGATGTGGAGAGGACCCCAATCGAGCGGAGGCCCGCCGGCAAGCCGCGAGAGCATGCGCCCGCCGGTTTTCCAATAATTGACGACGGGGTAATTCTCATCACGATACAGATTTACAAAGCGCTCGGCCTCATCGATCGACATGTCGACGGAAGGACCGTAGAGGCCCGCCGCTGCCGTTTTTTGGAACTTGGGGGCGGCGCAACCGTACTGGCACATGAGCATTGCCTGCTTGCCGCAGCCGCGCTTCTGTTTCATCTCGATCTCGCGGGGGTCCCCGCTCTTCGGCTTGTAAATCTGCTCGTGATAGAACTTACTGGCGATGTCGATGTAGGGGTCGACGCCTACGCGCAATTTCTCCAATAACTCGTGATGCTCGGCGACGTAGGCACCAATGCGGAACTCGCCTTGCGACAAATCGACGGGCGCGAGCAGATAACCCTCAGGCGCCATCAGCGATTTGCGGATCGGCGAGCCTGCCTTGGGGTTGTCGGGATCGGGGCGCTTGAGGTTGAGAAAGTTCCCCTTGTCCCCGCCCGAGGGGCGCATGGTATCGGCGCCGTAGGGCTTCAAATAAACACAGAGCGGGCCGCGCTGTGCCATGAACCCGTAGGTCTCGGCGCGTGTCTGCATGATCGTCGACTTCGCGCCTAAGCGCGCTTCGGCCAAGGCGCGCACACGCTCGTTGGAATCGTCCAAGAGGCCGTACATGAACTCATCGTTTTTGGCGAACGCGTAGATCTCGTTCCCCTTTGGTGACGTCTTCGTTTCCGGTTCGATCCCCTCTTTGCGTAAGAGTTCAGCAAATTTGTCTGCAGATTGTAGCTGATCCACGGACACTCCGAGCGACGCCATGCGAGCATGCTTGGCGTTGTTCTCGTCCTGCCAAATTTTAGCTAATAGGTCGATATCCGCGCGCAGCATGGGCTGCGTAAACATACGTATCGTCGTGTCGATGTACTCGTATTGGTCCGGTGGGAAGCTCTTGGAGAACATGCCGAACAGGCGCCAGATGGACTCGACCTCATCGCACGCACCATCGCCGACTTGCTGTTGTGTCGTACGATCTAGTTCGTTCCAGTGCCGTCCCTTGAAAAGCCCGTAAGGCGTTGACTTAGAAGGCATGCCGAAATGCCGTCGCACACTATCGAGCGAAACGGACAGATGGTTGCCAAGAATTTGGCGCGCAATGGCGAGCGTGCAGCACCACTTGCGTGGACGCACGTCATAATGGTGGTTGAGGATGAGTCCGTCAAAATGCGCGTGGTGAGCACACAAGATGATGTCTGACCAATCTTCCTGCTTGAAGACATAACGCAACTCTTTCTCGTCGTACCATCTTGCCGGGATGTTCGCCTGCCACTTGATAGCGGCACCGTGCGCCTCGAAACGGGGGTCGCGAATATACGCCTCCGTCGTCATCTTGCGCAGCGTGTACTCGTCGTCGAAATAAGTCTCGAAATCAAGAACCACAAAACGCACGAGTTACTCCGCTGCCTGCATCTGCTCGATCTTGCGTTTTCGCGGGCGACCGCCGCGCGCTTTGGGGATGGCGGGACCGTTGGCGAGCGGGTTGATGCGATAGCCGCGCCCCCACGACGACTCGATGGTGTTGGCGGGGATGCCGGCAACGGCGAACTTTTTGCGGAGGTGATAAATGAAAACGTCGATCGCCTCGATATCGTGCTCGCCCGAGCCTGTCCCATACAAGTGTTCGAGAATATCCGTGCGCGTACACACCTCTCCCGCCCGCAGCACCAAGCACTCCAAGACTTTCCACAGCGCGGGCATGAGATGCACGGGCGCGTATTCCTCAAGCAAGTTTCCCCGCCATTCCGGGACGAGCCATCGCTGCGTATCGAAATCCAAGCGGATGGGGCCGCACTGCACGACGTGCTGATCGTAGCCGCGATGGCGCAGCACGATCGTCTTCATGCGCGCGACGAGTTCCTCCGCAATCACGGGCGTGACTCGATAATCGTCGGCGCCCCACCCAAGACATGCCACGAGGTTGTCAGACACTTGCGAGAGGACGATAATGGCGACGCGGGGATCGCAGTGTCGCGCATTGTTGATATAGCGCCGCGTATCGTCATTGTCGCAAATGAGCACGACGTTGTATTTGTAGAGACGCATATATGAGTCGACGTCGCCCATGTTGATCGCCAAGTCGGACTTGGCGTCGAGGCGCCACGCTTTCAGCATTTGCTGGAGCTTGGACACATGGACGAGAGTGGACGCGGCACTCGACGCGCGGGGGTCCGCGAGGGGATCGATAATCAGGACACGCATGGCACGGGACGTACAGCAGATTTAATGAAAAGTCAACGGCGAATGCGTCGGATTATGTCTAAAAGTCCTATCACTATGCCAAGACAGAAACAAAAAACGAAGGCGGGCCATATTAGTGAAACGATGACATAGGCAAGCCATGACGTACCAGTCAAGATAGGACGTCCCGCCAACCACAGTGATAGTGCCGTACCAGTGAGCAAATAAATCACGATCCCGTTTGCCATGTATCCCCCCAACGAAACATTGCGCCCGAGCGCAACAGGATATCGATCGAGCCGCAGATATGACGATAGCGAACCCACGCTTCCGTCTTGATGGGGCGACCGTTCGGCAACTTCCCCTTCTCGAAAAGCATGATGGCCTCGCAGGAGAAGCCGGTCAACTCCGCGAGCTTCTTGATCGTCAGTGCGCGACTGGTGCGCCAAGCTTTTGCTTCTGCGCACTCACGCAGCGACAGTGATTTTGCGCTTTTGCTCATTGCGTACTTTCTTCGCGGCTTGAATTGCGAACGTGGCGGCGGGCGGACACTTTCGGTCGTACGAATGCCATATGACGCGCTCGACCCATCCATCCCGGCCGCGTGGGAACGTCCGATGATATTTGACGAACACAGCGAACGGCGTGGCGCCGCGGAAGACGACGCGATAGCGCACGCGGCCGGCGACGATGTGATAGTGCTTGGTGGCCATGGTCAATCTCTACATATGCTCCATACTGCCCCAACGACAAAAATAACCAACGAAGCGTAAAACAAAAACTGCTGCCATCCCATCAGCTTGCCCTCTTAGGCGGCGAGTAATTGTGGAGCCCGGCAGCGACGGCATCGCCCGCCGCCTCAAGCGTGAGATCGAGACCGACGGGCTCGTTGTTGATGTACGTGACCCACTCGCCATAGCCGTTGTACATGAACATGATGCGCATATTGGGCTCGTAGCGCACGTAGAAACTCGGGCTGATGACGTCGTAGTCGACGCCGCTAATGTTTCGTTTCACCGCCATCGTTCTCCCCCGTGATGATGTGTCCCGTCATTTCCTGCAACTCGACGACGCTCGTCGGCGTGGGGATGAGCGGCACGGCCTCCACGATCATGGTGGAGCCCCCCGTCATCGCCAGAGCCAACCCGATGAGATACGCACCAATGTTCAAGGCAGCGCTCGGCTCCATCTGCAAGCGCGCGACGACGGTCTTCACGTCCTCTGCGATTCCGTTGAGATGAATGTCGCCGCACTTGTTGCAGCAGAACATTTGCACGTGATGAATTTGGACAGGATCAGTCATTTGGCATTCTCATCCTAATACGGTCGCGTTCAGCTTTCGAAATGTTCCCCCAATTCTCCGCATCGAGATCTTCGATCATGCGCGCTTGCTGTTGGCCGGACAACGAGCCGTTACCGGGAGGCCAATGATTGAGCGCGCGGGCGAACACGTCCTCCAAGCGCTGGAGACGCATCGAGAGCCCGAGCACGCAGGCGCCAAGCACGACGATCGCGAGCGTTAAGCAAAGGACGGCGGCAAACATCTCAATTCCCTTAGCGCTGGAGGGTCTGAATCATCTGTTGACTGTAACTGATACACGAGAGGATCACAAGCGAAGAAATGCCCGCGACATACACAGCGTCAAAGTGCGACGCGACGTCTGCCTCCCACTCGCGGGGTATTCTCCAATCTCTGTCGGAAAGCCGGCATGCCCGCATCGAGCGCAGCATAATGATGCGCAAACCTGATCGCGCACTTCTTCGTGCAGAAATAGCGATCGACGTAAGAGACGCGGTCCCACGTCGTAAAGCTGAGAATGCAGTCGTTGCCGTACCTGATGGAGATGACCTTGTCGGGCGTGGCGACCTCGCACTCGGCTTTGTTGCGAAACGTGCCATAGTGAACCCTGCCGAGCGCGCGATCATGTTCACCGCGTGACTGCTTGACATATTCTCTCTCCGTGTGCTTGCGGATGTGCTTGCCGCAGCAGCGGCAGAAAAGGGGCGTCTCAGATTTATAGATCATAGTTATTGTCCGTTATGAGCCAACGCAACAGCACGGCGACGAACATACCGATTGCGATGCCGATAATGAGCAGTCCGCTGTTGTTGCAATCGCACATCATTTGATGCTCTCCAATGACGGCGGTCCCCCTTGTGCCAGCACGGCGCGTGCCTTCGCTTCCGCTTCTTGTGACCGTCTGCAAACGTGGCACTCGGGATCGGGGCATCTCTCCGAGCGATAATATTCAAGCATCGCGACCAAGGCATCGCGAGCGGCGAGACACTGATCGTACAGTTCCTTCTTGGTCATCATGCACCTATCGGCGGTTCGAGGGGCGCGCACACATGGGGGAGCCGGTTGAAGCGCTGCCAGCCATTAATGTAATAAAAAGTGTTGGGGATTGTCCAGTAGCCGATGTAGCGATGAATGCCACCCTGATACATTCTCAACCCGCAACGCAGGCAGAAGCGCGTCCGACCATACGCGGTGGTCAAAGCGTCGTATGTACGCCGATCCCAGTCCGTCCACTGGTGCATCGGCGGAGCGTTGGTGTAGCGACGGCGGCGACCGGGCTTTTTCATCCGAGCCACCATCCCAGTGCTGCTTGAGCAAGCGCGTGGCCGATGATTGCGCCGACGAAGAAGCCGATGATCACGACCCAGTAGTAGCGATAGATGATCTCGATCATACGACGAGCCCCCAAGCACGCATTGCTGCGCGCATCGCGCCCCCGAGAGCGCGCATCGTGATCATGCGATCGAAGACCTCATCGCGAGGCTCGCCATTGAAGACGGCGGTGCACCCGAGGCCGGCACCGATCAGATATTTAGCGGCGGTCGCGCGCACGGCGGCATCCGCTTTGCTGATGCTCTTGACGTAATGCTGCGGGTTGGCGACGAGCCCGCACTGCGTTTCGTGGTCGCCGTGTTCCAATGCAGGGCAAGGGCCGGGAGCGCCGCGCGGGCGCTTGAAGACGTGCTGGGCGAGTCCGCAGAGGGACACGCGGCAGCATAGACCACAACGGTTACAGTCCTGCCCGTGGGCGGGTTTGCGCGCGAGATCCTCACGGGAAAAGAGAGCTTGTGTCATGTCCTGGCAACTGTTGTTGTCCAGCCGTAACTATTACACTAGCTGATTTGTAGTGTCAAGCACTACGTGCGAACAAATTATGACGCTTGACAGTACCCAGTAGCCGACGGACGATGGGATTTCGCGAGAAGGGAAAAAGTTCCAAGCCTTTGAATAAAAAGTGAGCCCGCCGAGCAAGGCTCAAAGCGGGCTCAGTCACCACACGACCGGCGGACGATCAACGGATCGCCGCGAGACAATCAGCCTGCTCGCTGGGGGAGAGGGGCGGGCCAATTCGTCTACGCGCCGACCCTAGGCGACGCGTGGCGAAATGTCAAACAGCGACGCGGCGGATGACAAGGTGTCACCGCGACGAGCAGAGGCAGGGTATGCGTTTTACAGGACGACGGCCGACGTTAGAGGAAATTGTTAACCTGGGGGTTCCGGTCTTCCCCGTAAATATCTGGTGGGACACCAAAAAACAAAAATGGCAGAAGACCCCCGCGATCTCAAAGAAGAATGGGGGGCACGGGCACCGCGACGCGGTCAAAGGCGAGGCCGCTCGCGCCCTGTTCGCCCGAGCAGTCGACGAGCGCGGCCGGCCCCGATGGAACAGCGTGGGGGTGCCCACGGGAGCGGTGCTGGGTGCCACTGTCGTTGATGACGACCCGAGGAAGGGCACGGCGCCATGGCTCGCGGACCACCGGCTAGGGGGCACGCGCAGGCACACCACGTGGTCGCATGGGAGCCATTGGTTCTTCAAGTACGAACCCGGCTTAAAGACCGGCAGCGACCGCCCAGTGAGGGGGATCGACATCCGCAATGACGGGGGGTGGGTGGTGTGGTGGCCCGTGCACGACGGTCCCATCGAGAACGCAGGCGTGCTCGCGGAGCTACCGCCATGGTTCGTGGAGCAGTGCCACGCGGCTAGCGCGGCGGGTGGTGGGCAGGACCGGACGACGAAGTCGTCGCCGGGAGGGGAAAATGGCGGCGCGTCGGAACTTCTAACGAGGCTCGGCACGCCGCCGGCCCACATCGGGGGGACGACGGGGATCGATGCGAGCAGACCGAAGCTAGCACAGCGGGGATTGGCGACGCAAGCGCCGTTCGAGCTTGTGGCCCACAACGTCGCTCGTGTGCGCGGCGCGCTGGCGGCGATCGACCGTACCAAGCTAGGGCGCGACGAGTGGCTTGCGCTGGGGATGAGTCTCCATTCGCTTCAATGGGATAGGAGCGACGGTTCAGATGTTGGGTTAGAGCTTTGGGACGAGTTCTCCGCACCATCAGAGCACTACAATTTCGACAAGCTGGAGTACACGTGGAAGAGCTTCGGCATGCCGGTCGAGGGGCGCCGGCCAAGGACCATCGGCACGCTGTTCGATATGGCGCACCAACACGGGTGGCGGGGGCAGGTGGTGATGCCGCCCGAGACGACAGTTTCGGACGCAGGAACAGGGGCGCCGGCAGGATCTTTTAATGGGGCGGTTAATGGACACTATGCATTGCCGGCCGTGTTCACAGCGCCGGCCGCGGTGGCGGGAGGTCCAATTTTTGTCGATAACACCACAACCGGCGCACCAAAAGCCACGCCCGCGAACGCGCGAATAGCGTTGCGCGCGCTTGAGTTGAGTTGTCGGCACGATCAGTTCCATGACAAATTCATGGTCGGCGGACGCGTGATCGAGCAATGGACAGGCGAGCTAACGGACAATGCAGTGCAAGTGCTCAAAGGCACCATCCACGAACGATGGAAATTCGAGCCGAGTGCGGAGCACATGTACAGCGCACTGATGCAGGAATGTCTCGCGCACTCGTTCCATCCGATCAAGGACTATTTTGACGGGCTTGTGTGGGACGGGGTGCCACGGATCTCGACGTGGCTTCGTGATTATTTGAGTGCGCCGGATGATCCGTTCACACGCGAGATTGGCCGGCTGGCACTGGTGGCGGCGGTGCGACGTATCGAGGAACCCGGATGCAAGTTTGACGAAATCATCGTGTTCGAGAGTGCCGAAGGCAAAGGCAAATCCACGACGCTTGAAATATTGGCAGGGACGGAGAACCACAGCGATCAGGAGATATTGACACTGAGCGACCGCGCACAACAGGAACAGTTACAGGGTGTGTGGTTGTATGAGATCGGCGAACTCGCGGGGTTGCGCCGCGCGGACGTGGAGCGGGTCAAGCTGTTCGCCTCGCGTCGATCGGATCGAGCGCGGCCTGCGTACGGGCGCATGCGCGTAGACCGACCGCGTCAATGCGTTTTCTTTGGCACCACTAACGACTCCAAATATCTCACGTCGCAAACAGGCAATCGACGCTTTTGGCCAATCAGAACAGGAAAGGTCAACTTGGACGGATTACGCCGCGTTCGTGATCAATTGTGGGCGGAAGCAGTGGAGCTTGAAGCGACGGGCATGTCGTTGAGACTGCCGGAAGCATTATGGGCAGATGCGGCGCACGCGCAAGACGCGCGCATGGTGCACGATCCATGGATCGATTTGCTTGCCGATATCGCTAGTAGGGAAAAACATTGCTACCCGTTGGCAGACGGCACCGGCCGACAAGAATTACGAGTGACCTCTAAAACCCTTTATGTGCATTACCTCGGATTGACTGCCGAAAAGTTAAATGTTCCAGCTAGCAAAAGGCTTGCGTTCGTGATGGAAAAGTTAGGTTGGCACGGACCAACACCTAAATGGGTAGATGGAAAGACGCAAAACGCGTATACCAAGCTCGTTGAGCCATAAGACCTATAAGACCTATAAGCTGCTAAGCCGTTGATATTGGCTGTTTCTTATAGGTCTTATAGGTCTTATATTATTAAATATAAAGGTATGGATAGTAGGTGATAGCCAATTATTAATAGATAATGTATAGACGTTTGGAGTCTATTGAAAATACCATGTGACCCCCAAGGACCCCCAAGGACCCCCAAGGCGAATGGAGCAAACAATGCTAGTTAAATTCATCAATAGCAGCAGCGAAACAGTTTGGATCAATCCTTTGCATGTGCGAATCGTAATCGAATGTAAGCATGGAACAGAAGTAGTTTGGGGAGAGGGCGAAGATTCGTTTACGACAATCGTTTTTGAAACGGCGGAAGTAACAGTGGAACGGTTAAATTATGCTCTTGCGCGCATGTAGGCGCGCGCACGGGGAGCCATCGCGTTCGGTTCAGCCGACAGCTTCAAAACAACTCGGCAAGCCGTTCAAACAGGACAAGCAAGGCAGCTGCAACCATTAAAGTTGCTCCCGTCAGCACGAGGGCGATGCCGTAGTGGTTCGTGTGCGCGCGTACGCGCGTGTGTACATGCGCGCGCGTACGCGCGCGAGAGGGGGGTTTGATACGTATGCCTGGGCGGTTGGAGATCGGTGGTTGGATGGGCATTTAGGGGGTGTGCTCGGTTTT
>Ga0307473_10000050_pt1 | contig 24541 bp, 21 predicted proteins | sample atmos_gasesAM5C__FD_203744 | JGI IMG/M metagenome (GOLD analysis project Ga0307473, IMG submission 203744) | Hardwood forest soil microbial communities from Morgan-Monroe State Forest, Indiana, United States - atmos_gasesAM5C_515 | ecosystem: Environmental > Terrestrial > Soil > Temperate...
CAGGTGGGCGGCCTGGAATTGCTCAAGCACGTCCTGCAGACGTACCAGCGGACGGCGGTAATTGTGCTGACGCAGTACGGGACGATCGAGAGTGCTGTGGAAGCAACCCGGATGGGTGCCGCAGACTATGTCACGAAACCGTTCCACATCCCCGAGCTCCGGACCAAGCTAGATCGCGTGGTCCGTTCACTCGAGTTGGACCAGGAAAACCGCCTGCTGCGCGAGCAACTACGCACCCGCCCGGGCTTTGGCGGCCTAATCGGGCTTTCTCCGAAGATGCAGCGCGTGTACCGGCTGATTGAGAAGGTTAGCCAGCATAATTATCCGGTGTTGGTCCTCGGAGAGAGCGGGACGGGAAAAGAGCTGGTGGCGCGCTCCATTCATTTCTCGGGCCCGCGCAGGAGTAAGCCGATTGTGCCCGTGGATTGTTCCGCGCTCGTTCCCACGCTCATCGAATCCGAATTGTTCGGGTACGTGAAGGGCGCGTTCACCGGTGCGATACACACGCGCCAAGGATTGATGGAAGTAGCCAACAGCGGAACGCTTTTCCTGGATGAGATCGGCGACCTCCCTGTTGATTTGCAAGCCAAGATTCTTCGTGCACTGCAGGAGAAGGAGATCCGGCCGGTGGGTTCAACGGATCGCGTGCCCCTGACCGTGCGTATCATCGCAGCGACGAATCGGGATCTCGATGCCGCCGTGCGCCAGGGCAACTTTCGACAGGATTTGTATTTTCGCCTGAACGTGGTGCAAATAAAATTGCCCCCATTGCGTGATCGCAAAGGCGATATTCCGCTGCTGGTAAATTCCTTTCTCGAGAAATTCAGCGGCCCCGAAAGTGAGCCGCGGAGAGTCTCCGAGGATGCCATGGCTCGTCTGATGGCCTATGACTGGCCCGGAAATGTCCGTGAACTCGAAAACGCCGTCGAGCGCGCCGTTGCCCTTGGTTCCGGTCCTATTCTCCATGTTGGTGATTTGCCCACTAACCTGCAGCACAGCAACGGCGAACGGCTGCTGCATGGTGACGAACTGCTGCCGCTCGAAGAACTCGAGCGCCGGGCGATCTTGCGCGCCCTGCGCGAGGCGGGAGGTGACAAACTCGCCGCCGCCCGGCTGCTCGGAATCGGCAAGACTACGTTGTACCGTAAACTGAAGCAGTACGATGCCCAGGCGCAGGCGGGCACCTCCTGAGCTCAACCAGAACCCTCGCTCGACATCCTCATCATCCTGCCAAAGTCTGCGAATCAGTGACCCGCAGTCTGAAGATTCCTAGACGGGGAAGTATGCATATCGAACCGGGAAGCGCGCGGCGCTTGGGCGGCGGATAATCCGGGCAAGTCGTTGACAATTCATGCGTTAAATCAACCACCCGCATGGCCAGCATCATGCAGTGAAGCACACATGCGGGTTTTCCTGACCACCGGGAGCCAAACCCGAAGGATGAGATCGGTCCGCGTGATCGTCGAATTCTGTTTCGCTGTGAGTGCAGCGCTGCTTTGCAATTATTGGATCATCCGGGGGCGCTGGTAATGGAAATGAAGAAACGCATGAATGGGCCAGCGGTTTCCAGGATGGCCGGCACGCTTCGCATTTCTGCAGGCGTGCTGGAAAATCCTTGTCCCCGGCAGATGCAAATGACTGCGTTGCTCAGCGGGGCAAGTTTGGGCGCGGTATTCGAATCAAGCGGAGAGGCCTTGCTGGTTTTGGATGCCGAGGGGATTATCCACCAAACCAATCCGCGCGCCTGCGAGCTGCTCCGAATCACCGGGGAGCGAGTCCCCGGAGCAAATCTGCGTGAATTTCTCTCTCCGCAATCTGTGCGCGACTTTGCGGCTTCCTGCGAACTAGCCTCAGGCACACGGCCGACGGGATCGGCGGACCGGAAAAGCATTGACGCGTTTCTTTCTACGGGCTTCCCTATACGAATTACGTTCCGGGCGTTGCTGCCTGACGGAGGGGGTCTGCTCGTTTGCCTGGAGGACGGCTCGTTCAGCGGGCGGACGGTCGCTGGCGACAGGCAACCGCTGAACTCAAGAGCGTGCTCGATTCTGTGGAGACCGGCGTCATCCTGCTCGATCCTTCGGGGCGCGTGCGATTTTCCAATGACCGGTTCGCGCAGCTCTTCGGGCTTCAATCGCGAAAGCTCGCAAATCTGGAAGGTTTCCCGGAGCTCGAAGCTCTGGTGGCCGAGCGATTTCGCAGGCCGGAATCTTTCGCCGCGCCGTGGAAATCGTTCGTCGCGCATGCAGGAGTGCCGGCGCATGACGAGTTGGAGGTGACGCGGCCCACCCGTCGTGTCCTCGAGAGGTTTTCCCGCCCGGTGCAGGATGGCGAAGGGCGTGCGGTCGGCTGGCTCGAACTGTATCGTGACGTGACCGGCGATCGCCAGATCCAGTCCAAGCTTCTTCAAACCGAAAAAATGGCCGCGCTCGGCCAGCTTGTTTCCGGCATCGCGCACGAGCTGAATAATCCCCTCACCACCATCATGGGTTATGCGCAACTCTTGCTCGGCCACGGGCTGCTGCTGCCGCAATATTCCGAAGCCAGCAAAGTGTTTCAGGAAGCGGAGCGCGCCCGCCGGGTCGTAAAAAATCCGCTCTATGTCGCGCGCGAGAACAAGCCCGAACGCACGCGCGTGAACCTGAACGAAATCGTCGAACGCTCGCTCTTCGCAGCTACGAGTTAAAAGTTGAGAACATCGTCGTCGAGTGTGAACTGGCGCGCGACTTGCCGGAAACTGTTGGCGACCCATACCAATTGCAGCAAGTGGTGCTGAACCTGCTTGTCAACGCCGAACAATCGCTGCTGCAGGGACGCGGCCAGGGGCGAGTGTGGATCCGCACACAGCGAACTCCGGCCGGCAAAATATCACTCGAGGTCTCCGACGATGGCCCCGGGATCCCGCCCGAAATCGCCTCGCGCATCTTCGACCCATTTTTCACGACCAAGCCGTCGGGAGTGGGCACGGGCCTGGGACTTTCGATCGTTTACGGGATCGTCCAGCAGCACGACGGAGAAGTGACGTTCGAGAGCCAGCCCGGGGCCGGCGCAAAATTCCTGGTCGAACTTCCAGTCATCGTGCTTCCGGAGGCAGAGCGCCCGCGCGCACTCGCTCCACCCGTGGGGCAATCGTGCACAGTTCCGAGCGGCCGCATTCTGGTGGTCGAGGATGAGAGCACGGTCGCACAGCTGATCGTTGATGTTCTGCGTGAAGAAGGGCACCAGGTGGAAGCGGCGGTCGACAGCCAGGATGGGCTGACGCGAATTTCGCGCGCCCATTACGATCTGGTGATCTGCGATCTAAGAATGCCGCGCCTGGATGGCCCCGCATTCTATGAAGCGCTCGTGGCAGCGGGCAGCCCGGTGCAGAACCGCATCATTTTCATAACTGGAGATACGCTCGCGCCACGCACGCTGGAATTTCTCGAGCCCCGCGCGCTGCCGTATCTCGCGAAACCATTCCTTGTTGAGGAATTGAATCTGGCAGTGAATCACATGCTCGAGCGCAGTCGTGAGCCGGGAGAGGTGGGTTCCGCTTCCGTCGGGGCGAGTGGGCGGAGTGCGCGCTCGACATCGTGAAAGTAATGCCCACCGGCACAAAGAGAGTGATGATGGCGCTTGAGAGAACCGCGCTGCTGGGGGTCGCCGACGCGGCATTGGGCGAACGCCTCGCTCGCGAGGTGGAACGCTTCGCGACCCAAGCGGCAGTGACGGTGGTATCTCACCTTTCGCAACTGCGCGAGCATCTGCGCGAGAGCACTCCCCGCGCGGTCCTTCTGGACGAGGCTATCTTGCTGGGCGTCCGGCTGATCCAACTGCTGCGCCAGCTCACAGAAACAGCTCCCGTGATCTTGCTTGGCGCTATCGAACACCGCGCCGATATTTCGCGCCTGATCGCTGAGGGGGACTTGGATTTTGAGGCGCGCACGGGGGATTTCGTCCCGCTCGCCGCAAGCCTAATCGAACGCCGGCTGCGCTGGGCCGAGCGCTCGGAATCGGCGCTCGGGCCGCCGTGGGCGAGTTTGCCAGCCGACGGCGCCGAAATCCTGCGCCACGAAATCAACAACCCCCTCACCGGCATCCTCGGTAACGCCGAACTGGTGCTGGCGCACCGCGACCGCCTGCCTGCTGCAGACACGCAGCGCCTCCAGACCGTAGTTGATCTCGCCGTCCGGCTTCGCGAAACCACGCGCCGGCTGAGCAACGCCTGGGAGACGCAGCCGCCTTCCCTGAAATCTGCGTAAGCCGGCGTTCTACTCTTACCGCTTCCTCGCAGTTGCTAATTTCTTGCGTCTGTGGGGGCGGCTGCTGCAGCGGCTCGCGCCTTCAAGAGCATCTGGTCCAGCGAGGCGCGCGACAAAAAATTGCCCGCGAGAATGACTGCAGAAATCTTCTGAGTATTCGCAATCTCGAGCGTAGGATCGGCTTCGAGCAATACCATGTCAGCGCGTTTGCCCGCTGCAATTGCGCCCAGATCCTTTCGTCCAAGGAATTCCGCCGAATTCCGCGTGGCTGTCTGCAGCGCATCAAGCGGGGTAAGACCAGCGGTGACGAGCATCTGAAGTTCTTGATGCAGGCTGGCGCCGACGAAGACGTAACGATCCAGAGAATCGCTTCCCGCCAACAGTCGCACGCCGGCGCGGTGCATTTCGCCCGTCAGTTTCCTGTCGTTTTCGAATTGTCGCTGCCACCACGCGGCGGTGTCGCGGTCGTCCTGCGTAGGATTTTGCGATGGCGCCCATTCTTTGCGCAGAGCTGAAGGCAGGAATGCAAGCTGAAGATCGGTTGGCGAATCGTCAAAATGGTGGGCGTTGGCGTAAATTGAAAAGAGAGTGGGCGTGACCCATGTGCCGTTCTTCTTGAAAGTCAGCCAGAGCGCAGCAGCTTTTTCTGGAGAAAATGTGCGGTTCGCTTCATCCGTGATTGCGGCCATAGTTTGGCGATCGCGTTTTTTCGCGGCTTCAGACGCTTTCTGGCGCAGCTCCACTTCCTGGGCAGAGCAGTCAAATGCGAGCGAGCTATAAATGATGTGCTCCACGCTCTTCTGGCTCGCGTTCGAAGCTTCCACGGCCGTCACGTCCGAAGGAATATGCCCGGCGAACGAGATTCCATCCTTCTTAGATTCTTCGGAAATTGCAAAATATGCGTCGCGCGACACTTCGATGATTTTTACAAAGTCTGCCCCGCGCCGTTGGAGCTGGCCAACTGCCTTTCGCGCTTCTTCTGGCGTGCCAACCCGTAACTCCGCATGATCCGCCGGATCGAGGGCGGTCGACCGGCGTGGGGGAAGCAGCATGGGCCCGGCCGCAACGATTCGCGGACCAATCAGAACGCCGCTTGATATTTCCCGCCGCCACTGTTCGAGCGCGTCCAGGTCACCACCCATGTCGCGAATCCCGGTAATGCCGTTCGCGACGAGCAGCGGAATCAGCACCTGCTTGGCCCAGGAGGGCTTCGCGCTGATGCCGGCGATGTGTGTGTGCATATCCCACAGGCCGGGAATCAGGAATTTACCGCGCCCGTCCACCAGTTGCGCGCTTTTGGGGGCTTCTATCGAACCACTTCTGGCCACGACGCTGATGATGTCCCCGGAGACGACCACGGTCTGGTCGGCACGAGCAGGACCCCCGGAAACATCGATCACGGTCACATGATCTATCACCAGCACGCTCGATTTTGTGGGCCTACCCGCGAACAACGCAGAGCCGAGAAGGCAAATCGCTAGGAAGAATGTGATTACACGCGTGAGTCGGCTCACCGAATTGACTCCCCTCACCGAGACGTTGCCTGTCAACGCAGCTAGCGGTTAGACGCCTGCTTCAGCTCTCTAGGTAGCGGGGAAGCCAACTGTAAATACCCCACTCTATGGTTCCGAGCCGGGGCGGCTTCACTTGAGAAGACGAGAAGCGCGCGCGATGGCTTCAGTTGTCGGATGGGCATTTACTTCCGGCGCGAGATTACCTACCATGTGCCGTGTCCCGGATTCGCCCCTGGGGGCGAACTGCGCGCCTTCGCTGCGAGGCGCGAAACTCAGCTAATGCCACGAGCTCCCCGACTGATGGTGATCGAACCGAGCGGCGTCCACCGCGAAGTGCCGTTGTCTGCCTCTCCATTTCGCATCGGGCGGCAGGCGGGCAATGAATTGACGGTGCGAGACAGCCGCATCAGCCGGCAGCAGGCGCAAATAGTTTCCGTGAATGGCACATGGGTGATTGAGGATATGGGCAGCCGGCACGGCACCTTCGTAAACGGCGAGAAGGTACTGCGGCACGAGCTCCAGCCAAAGGACAAGATTGATTTCGGAATGACGGACTCCTACCGGCTCGTTTTTATCGGCGAGGGAGCCACAATTGAGGAGCTGGTAGAGCGCGTGGAGGCGCCGGCACCGACGCAGGCAGGAACACGCGAACTGCACCACCTGGGCGTGTTGCTGGATGTGGCGCGAACGATGGGCACCGGCCTTTCGCTCGAGGACGTGCTGACGGCGGTGGTGGATGCGGCCATCCAGGTGACCCGGACGGAGCGCGGCGTGCTCCTGTTGGCGAATGCGCCGGGCGCGGAATTGCAGTTGGTGGTGGCGCGAGACGCAAAACGCGGGACGTTGCGCCCGGACCAATTGCAGGTGTCGCAAAGCGTCGTGAAGCGCGTGGCGACCACGCGGCGCGAATTGATCGTCAGCGACACAGGCGAAGACACGGGTGGCATGACGGCGGGAGAAAGTGTCGCGCGGCTTGAACTGCACACCATCGTAGCTATCCCGGTGGACAAGCTGCCGGTGATCGAAACACTCGACGCGACTATCTCAACTCGCCAGGGAGAACTCCTCGGCGTGCTATATCTCGATAGCCACCTGCCATCGAGCGCGTTTACAGATGTCGACCGCGAAGTGCTGCGCACGCTGGCGCGGGAAGCAGCTACGGTGATCGAAAACGCACGGCTGTTTGCCGCGTCGCGCGCGAAGGCGCGCCTGGACCATGAGATCGAAATCGCGAGCCAGATCCAGCACACGCTGCTTCCTAAGGCGCTGCCGAACACGCCGGAGGTGGCAGTGGCGGGCTCGACGCTTTCCTGCCATTCGGTGGGCGGCGACTGCTTCGACGTGATCCAGTTAGGGGGCGGGCGCCACGGATTTTTTGTGGGCGACGTCTCGGGGAAGGGAATTTCAGCGGCGCTGCTGGCCACGCTGTTGCAAGGCGTGTTTTTCACCACTGCGGCGATGGACATCTCGCTGCCCGGTGTGTTCTCTCGCGTGAACCTGTATTTGTGCGAGCGCAGCGGCGAAGACCGTTATGCCACCGTCTTCTACGGCGTTCTCGACAAGATGGGGCGATTCGAGTACGTGAACGCCGGTCACGTGCCACCGCTGCTGCGGCGCAAGTCGGGTGCGCTCGAGGGCCTTGGCTCCGCGAATTTTCCTGTGGGCATGTTTGCCGAAGCGGAATACCAGAGCGCGCGTATCCAGCTGGAGCCGGGAGATTTTCTGGTGATTTACACGGACGGAGTCTCCGAAGCGCAGAATCCACAGAACGAGATGTTCGAAGAGGCGAGACTGCGGCGAATCATGGAGAGCTTTACTGGTGAGACGGTGGAACAGCTCGGCGATGCGATCCGCGAGGGGATGCGAGCGTTCACTGAGGGCGCGGCACAGTCCGACGACATCACCATTCTGGTGGTGCAACACAAAGGGCCTCGTTCATGAAGAAGAAGACCGCGAGCCGGATGGCAGCGGAAACACCGCTCGAAACACTTGAGCAAGTGTTCGCGAAGCTGAACCCTGAAGCGGAGCCGGGGGAACTGGCGGCGCAGATGGTGCGGGAGATCGCGGCGCCGGGGCGGCTGAAAGGTGCGCGGCTGTGGCGAATCGTTGATGGCGAGCCGGTGGTGTGGCACGAAAGTGGCGCGCTGCCCGCGGCCAGCGCCGCTCATGCCGAGGAAATTCTGCGGGGCAAGAACGCTGCCCGTGCCAACGGGCAAAGCCACGCCTGGAAACTTGGCCGCGGCAACACGCCCGTCGGCGTGCTGGAGGCCTGCCCGAAAGGGAAACTTGACGCGTCCACACGCGAGTGGCTCGATATATTCCGGCAGTATGCCGAGGTAGCGCTTGAGAGCAGCGAGCGGCGGCATGCGGTCATCGAACTTTCCACCATCGTCGAAGCCACCAAGCGACTCAACTCAACGCTGGATCTGGCCGAGCTGCTTAATATCATCCTGCAACTCACGACGCGGCACACAGGCGCCGAACGTGGCACTGTCTTCCTGGTGGACCACGAACGGAAGGAAATCTGGTCGCTCGTCGGGTTGGGTCTCGATCAGCAGGAGATTCGCCTGCCGACCAGCCGCGGGATTGCAGGCTGGGTGGCGCAGCATGGGGAGGTCGTGAACATCGCCGACGCATATGCCGATCCGCGGTTTGAATCCGAAGTGGATTTGCGGCTGGGATTCCGGACGCGCTCGCTGCTGTGCATGCCCATCCTTAACAAGGACCGCCAAATAATTGGCGTTCTGCAACTGCTGAATAAGAAGACCGGCCCCTTCACACACGCGGACGAAAGCATACTGCGCGCCATCTCCGACCATGTAGCGCTGGCGCTCGAGAATGCGCAACTCCACCGCGAATTGCTGCAAAAGCAGCGTATGGAGCGCGACCTGGCGCTGGCCCGCAGCATTCAAGTGGGGCTGCTTCCGGAACACCCGCCGCAGTTGGAAGGATTCGACATTGGCGTGTCGCACCGGCCGTCGCTCGAAGTGGGCGGCGACTATTACGATTTCATTCGCATTGCACCGGATACGACGCTGATGGTGGTGGCCGACGTGGAGGGCAAGGGCGTCGGCTCCGCGATGGTGATGGCCAATCTGCAAGCCACGCTGCACGCGCTGCTTGCGCACTTGCATTCGCTCGAGCGGCTGGTGGAATCACTGAACGACATGATGCTCACAGATACGCGCGGGCAGAAATATATGACCATGTTTGTCGCTCTGCTGGACCAGCCCCACCGCACGCTGCACTACGTGAATGCGGGACATGTTCCGCCGGCGGTGGTGCGCGCGAACGGCGCGGTGGATTATCTGCGCGAGGGCGGAATGGTGGTCGGACTGTTCCCCAGCCAGCACTACGACCGTGGCCACGTGCGCATGGAGCCAGGCGATATCTTTGTCGGCTGTACCGATGGGATCACAGAAGCGATGGATTCCACGGACGATGAATATGGCCAGCAGCGGCTGGTCGATCTGGTTGGCCGCGAGCGCGCCCTACCGGCGCCGGAGATCGTGCAGTCCGTACTCACCGAGGTAGATTTGTTCTCCCGCGGCGGAACCCACGAAGACGACCGCGTCATCCTCATCCTCAAAGTAGTCTAACGGGGCATTTCCTCACGGGTTATTCGGATATTCCTCAAAGAGATTGATGGTGCGGCGCTCGTACGCTGCCGGTGCCTGCCCCAGCGCAGCGGCATGCCCCGCGGCCCGCACCACCCACAGTTCCTTCGGGCCGATCGCAGCCTTGTAGATGCGCTCTCCGTGGCGGCAGGGAATTGTTGAGTCGCGTGTGCCGCAGATGAGGAGAACCGGGAAGGCGCGTGCAGCTACGGCTTTTTCCGGGGAGACATCTTCAGAGTTGAAGCCACTTTCTTTTTCGACGGAGCGCATGACCATCATCGGCGCTGGACGGAAGAGAGTTTTTCCCAGCCATGAGCCCGCATGGAGTCCTGCATAGTCGTAGCTCACTTCGCGCAGATTCGCGAACGGGGCTTCGGCGACCACGGCTTCGATGCGCGGTTCGACCGCAGCGGATTGAAGCGCGATGGCTCCGCCCATGGAAACACCGAGCGCATACACGTGCCGGACTTTCTCGCTGGCGTAGAGGGCGTCTGTGATGGCAACTGTGTCGTAGCGCTCCTTCCAGCCATACGTGGCCATATCGCCGCCGCTTTCTCCATGGTCGCGCGAATCCATCATCACGACGCAGTACCCATGGCGCAGCAGAAATTCAGCGTGGCCGATCACTCCTGTGCGATTGTCCGAGACGCCGTGATAAAGGAGCACCCAATCACCGTTCGGTGCCGGTGGGCAGACTTTCCAACCTTTCAACGTAACGCCGTCGGATGCCCGCACGTTGAAGACTGATTTCGTGGCGCCGGTGCGCTGCAGCATCTGATCGGTTTCAGCAAGCCGCATCCGGTTCAGCCGCGCCGGATGAAGAATCCCTCCACCAATCGATGCGCCGACATAAGCGGCAAGGAACGGGGAAAGGGCCAGGATGCCAATCGCGAAGTATTGAGTGCGGCGCAAGAGATCTCCTCGTAAGGATGATACGGCGCCGGGAGTTTTACTGTTCCACTCGATTGGTCGAGATGCTCGATGCGGTAACGCGATCTGATTACGAACCCGTGGAAGAGTAGTGGCGCGTCCCGAAATTCCAGAGAGAGATGGCGATGGTAAGGAAGACGATGGCAACGACTGGAACGAGCGGCAGATATTCGGGTTTGACGGTGCGGTCGAGGAGGCGAACGCTGGGATAAAACGACGCGAGACCGAAGGGGATGATCCAGCAGAGAAAGAATTGCACCACGCCGCTGTAGATCGAGAGCGGGTAACGCCCAAACGCGATCACGTTCCAGACGGGCGGGTGGACACCGATGCGGTCTTCCCAAAAGAACGAGACGGTGCTCAAGATCAGAAATATCGAGACGTAAATAATCGCGGCGCAAACGCTGAAGAAAAGAAGCGTCGAGATTTTTCCAGCCGTCCAGTGAATTCCGAGGCGGTGGGATGCCCACCACATGCAGAAAGTGCCCGTCACAACTTCTTGGAGGGACTCGATGCGGAAGGTTTCAAAGACCACCTGGAAAAGCGAGGAGACTGGGCGTAGAAGAACGCGGTCGAATTTTCCCTCGATGATGTAGTTGTTGCCGAAATCGTAGAGGTTGAGGCTGATGACGTTGAACAAGCCGTAAGGAATCTGCGTGAAGCCCCACAGGAAGACGACTTCTTCGAGGCGCCAACCCGCGAGCTGCGTGGCTTTCTGGAATAGGACGACAACGAAGCCGAGCGAGAAAATGGTAGCGGCCATGCTGGTGGCCAGGCTGATAAAGAAATCACCGCGATAGCTGATGCGGACTTTTGCGTACTGCGCGAAGTAATCGGTGAAGAGAAGGGCGTGGCGCTTCGCGGCGGCAATAATTCCCGCGAGGCCTGTTTTTTCCTGCACGAGAGTGCTCGGAGCCATTCCCGTTGTCATTTACGCGTCTAGCCTCCGTGGATGGTGATCTTGCGCGAGGCGCGTTCCCACCAGAAATGTGCGAGCAGGAGCAGCGCCACCACCCAGAGCCATTGCGTCGCAAGGGCGCACAAGGCCGCGGCTCGTTCAAGTTTGCCGAGATAAATTTGCAGCGGCGTGTAGGCGATGTGTTCGAAGGGCAGCCAGGCCATGATCTTTTGCACCCGTTCCGGGAAGAATGAAACCGGGATGAGCAAGCCTGAAAGCAGCTCGATAAGCCAGTATTTGGCGCGGATCAGCGCGAGGATGGATTTCAACGGAATTGCGCATGTCCCGATCATGAAGTTGATGGCGCCCATCATGAAAAAACTGCCGATGACGCCGAGCATGAAAAGGAAGAAATTCTCGCGCGACGCTGGACCCTGCACCGGGAAGACGAACGCGACCACCACGGCCACGGGCAATGTAAGCAAGCCGAGGCGAAACGCCGATTCGCCCATGGCGCGAAAAATCCACATCCATTGCACCGAGACGGGCTTGATCAGGTCCATAGCGATCTTGCCTTCGATCACCTCGTACGCCATTTCCTGGTCAATCGTGTTCCAGTAGAAAGAGCGGATGATCCAGCCGACGCTGATATAAGTGATAATCTGCGGCAGGTTATAGCCGGCGATGGATTGTGTCGAATGAAAGACGGCGGTCCAGATGAAGTAGTAAACCGTGACGTTCAAAAAATACGTGATGATCCCGGTGAAATAGCGCAGCCGGAACGCCAGGATGTTGACGAAGCCCACGCGAGAAAATTCCGCGTAAGGGGCAAGCGCCTGTGCCAAACCGTTCATACGGGAACCTCGAGCTGGGCTTGGCCGGCGTAGATGCGCTTGACGATTTCTTCGATGGGCTCGTCTTCGATCAGCAGATCGCGGACTTCCACGTTGGCGAGGATTTGGCGGATGAGGTCGGAGGTCGAAACCTTCACGCGATCGAAGCGGATGCGGTAGGTCAGCTCGTCCACCTGCTCGGCCTCGAGGCCATCGCGGCAGAAGATGGCAATACCACTCGCCTGTGCGCGATCCTTCAGCACGAATTTAATCTGCTTGGTGCGGAGCAGCCGCTGCTTGAGGTCCGCGAGCGGACCATCGTAGAGCACGCGGCCGTGATCAATGATCATGATGCGGCGGCACAATTCCTCGATGTCATCGAGGTCGTGCGTGGTGAGCAGTACCGTGGTGCGGAATTCGCGGTTGATCGCGCGCAGGAACTGGCGAATGTGATCTTTCGCCACGACGTCGAGGCCGATGGTGGGCTCGTCGAGAAACAGCAGCGGCGGATTATGAAGCAGCGCAGCGGCCAGGTCGCAGCGCATGCGCTCGCCGAGAGAAAGCTTGCGCACCGGCGTGTGCAGGTAATCGCGAATGTTCAAAATCTGGTCGAAGCGCTCCATGCGCGCTTCGAAATCGCGCTGCGAAACGTCGTAGATGCGGCGGAGCAATTTGAAGGATTCGATCACGGCGATGTCCCACCAAAGCTGTGTGCGCTGGCCGAACACGACGCCGATGGTTTTCACGTACTGGCGACGCTGGCGGAATGGAACGTAGCCGTTGATGCGGATTTCACCGCTCGTGGGCACCAGGATGCCGGTAAGCATCTTGATGGTGGTGGATTTCCCGGCGCCGTTGGGGCCGATATAGCCGACCATTTCGCCGCGCTCGATCGAAAAGCTGACGCGATCTACAGCGGCAACGGTCTTGTAGTCGCGGACGAAGAGATTCTGGATCGAGCCCCAGACGCCTTCGCGCCGATGAAACGTGCGGAAGTGCTTGCATAGGTCATTGACGTAAATGAGCGAGTCAAAGCTCATAAAAGTATCAATTCTAACATTCGGAGCGTGGAATCGCGGACCGAAACGAAAGAGAGGTCCCTCGACTCGCGTCGCTCGCTCGGGATAACAATGCTTATCGCATTGTCACTCACCCATTACTTTGACGAGTATGCGCTTCGGGCGTAAGCCATCAAGTTCCACAAAAAGGACGGACTGCCAGGGGCCGAGGTCGAGGTGGGCTTCGGTGAAAGCTACGATGGCCTGATGGTTCAACAGGAGGCTCTGGAAATGGATGGCCGCGTTGCTCTCGAAGCGGCCTTTGTGCTTGAAGTCATCGCGAATGGGCGCGATCTGGCCGAGCCACGTATCGAGGTCTTCGAGCAGTCCCGGCTCATTGTCGTTGACGACCACGGCGGAATTCGAGTGCAACGAGGAAACCAAGATGATGCCGTCGCGGAAGCCGCTCTTCTCCACCGCGGCTTTCACCTGCGCAGTGAGATTGAAGACTTCGCGGGATTTCTGCGATTGAATTGTGATGTGCTCGTTGTAGATTTTCATTGGTGTTCCTCGGGCGACGCCCCGGGAAACGCGGCGGTATTGTAGCCAGAATTTTTGGGAATGTGCAAAGCGGGTGCCGTAAAACCGAATCTAGCCTTTGTGGCAGGCGGAACAGTGCTTCGCGTCGATGTGATCCATCGTGACTTCGAACATGTTGTTGCAGCCGATGCAGACGCGATGGATTTTTATGGGAGGCTTGTCACCCGGCCCCTTACTGGTTGAGTGATCCGTGTGGGCGGCTTGTTGTTGTTCGGTCATAGGTGGATTTTAACACACAGGTATTCGAGCGGTGCAAGCTAAGCAGCGGTGCCGCGCTCGAGAAGCTCGCGGACACGGGCGACGATTTCAGCGATGCGGACCGGGCGATAGAAAATCGCGGCGAACATTGGGCGGCCCGCAGCGTCCCCGGCGCGAGTCGGTTGCAGCGGCAGAGTCTCAGTGCGCGAGGCGATAAGAACCGTGGGGACCCGTTCGATGAGTTTTTGAACTGCGGAATCACCGGCAATCTCGGCGGTGCCTTCGAGAACGACGGCGGCGGGCATTTGGCAAGCGGCAAGGGCGCGCCCGACGTCCTCGGCTGATTGCATGCCGAGTGCCTCGATCCCCAACTCGCGCAGTTCGGCGCGAACAGCCGTGCGCAATGTCCAATCGCGCGCGATCACAAAAACAATCGCCATCTTGGCGGGCGAGTATAGCATCCCACTAATGTGTGCCTGACGGCACCCGCGAAACCCTTTGCATAGGCAAGCGCCGAACGGGTCTGTTACAATTTTGGGATAGTGGGGGAGGCTGTGCGTTCGTGCGCAGCCCATCATGGCAGAAAACAGCAAGAGAAATTGGATTGTTCTGGGGCTGGCCGCAGGGCTGGCAGTGCTGGTTGTTATAGTGTTGGCAAGCCGCGGGCAGGCTCCGGCGGTGCCGGTGGTCACCGTCGCGCGCGAGGATTTGAGCGCTACGATTTCCAGCAACGGGAAAGTCGAGCCGATCACTGCGACCGTGGCCCGCGCTCAGTTTCCGACGTTCGTTGAAAAAGTGCTGGCAATCGAAGGGCAGGCGGTCCATCGCGGTCAATTGATTTTGACGCTCGATGCGGCCGATGTGCGAGCTCAACTGGCGCAAGCGCGCGCGAATCTGCTGATAGCACGAACCGATTTGCAGAATGCACGGACGGGAGGGCCGCCCGATGAAGTTACGCAGCTCCAAGGCGATCTGCAGAAGGCCCAGGTGACCGTCGCAAACCTCGAGCGTACGCAGCAGGCGCTCGAGCAGTTGGTGGCAAAGCAGGCCGCCACGCAAAACGAACTCGCGCAAAATCAGGCGGCACTGTTGGAAGCGCGCGCGAATCTTGAGACCTTGCAACAAAAGAAGGCCACCCTTGCCCAGCGCTCCACTGGAACTGTTGAAAGCGCTGGCCTGCGCGTGCGTGAGGCGCAGGAGCAGGTGCAAGCGCTCGAAGAGAAAGTGCGGTCGGCGACCGTGACCGCCGCGGCCGATGGAACGCTCTATTCCCTGCCCGTGCGCGCGGGGGACTACGTGAAAATGGGCGACACGCTGGCCGAGATGGCCGACCTGCGCCACGTCCGCGTGCGAGCTTTTGTGGACGAGCCGGATTTGGGCTGGTTGGAGCCGAACCAGGTGGTGCAGGTGAACTGGGATGCGAAGCCGGGGCGGACGTGGACAGGGCACACCGAAATGGTCCCGAAGCAAGTGGTAGCGCGCGGAACGCGGAGCGTTGGCGAGGTGCTTTGCTCAGTGGACAACGACAAGCTTGAGCTGCTCCCGAATGTGAATGTGGAGGTGCGCATCTTGGTCCGGACGCGGCAGGCAGCGCTTGTAATCGACCGGTCTGCTGTGCGCTTCGATTCGGGCAAACATTTCGTATTCCAGTTTGATGGCGACAAGGTTCATCGCCGCGAAATTTCGGTGGGCGTTGCCAGCGCCACGAAATATGAAGTGGTTGCAGGATTGAGGGATGGGGACCGGATTGCCCTGCCCGGAGACCAGGATCTGCGAGACGGCATGGACGTGCGTGCCGCGGAAGGAAAATAAGATTGCGGCACACATGGTTCGGAAATTCCCTTTCCGCGGCTCTGATCTTGATGGTTCTGCTTGTTGCTCTGGCCGCGGTGCAGCTCGAAATTCCCGGAGCCGTGTTCGCCGGAGACGGCTCCTCCGTCCTGCAGACGGCGCAGCGGCAATTTAATGCCGGGAATTATTCGAGCGCGATCGCCACGCTGCAGTCCGCGGTGACCCAGAATCCCAACAGCGGAGAAATCTATTATTGGATGGCCCGCAATTACTACGAGCTGCGGGACTACGACAATGCCATCACGCACGCCGAGAAGTCCGTCGAGCTGGATGCCAAAAATTCTCTCTACCATCAGTGGCTCGGGCGCGCGTACGGCGAAAAAGCCGATCGCGAACACAGTTTTTCTCTGGCCAAGAAAGTGAAGAAGGAATTTCAGGAGGCAGTGCGGCTGAACCCATCGAATATCCAGGCGCGAAGGGATTTGCAGGAGTATGACATCGACGCTCCCTGGATTGCGGGAGGTAACAAGGACGAGGCGCGAGAGCAGGCAGAAGCGATCGCGGCGCTCGATCCGGTCGAAGGGCACCTGGCGCGCGCGGTCCTGGCGCTGGAGCTGCAAAAGAAACCCGAGCTCGCCGAGAACGAATACCGGGAAGTGTTAAAGGCCAAACCAGCCCGACTCGAGCCTTATTTCGAGGTGGCCACTTTTTTTGTGCGTCAGAACAAACCCGCGGAAGTGCAGGCGGTGATCCAGGAGGCTGCACTGGTAGGCCCGAACGACCCGCGCCTGGGATTTTACCGCGGCGTCTCTCGTGTGCTCTCCGGGACGGAATTGCCGCGTGCGCAGGAGTACTTGAAATCGTACCTGGCGAGCACGCCCGACCGCAGCGATTGGCCGTCGCACGCAGAAGCGCGCGAATGGCTGGGCCGCCTCTATGAAGCCGAGGGTAAGAATGTAGAAGCCGCGGAGCAATATCGCGCGGCGCTGCAATTGGATCCCGGGCGTAAGGAAGCGCGCGCGCGCCTGAAGCGCCTGGAGAAGAAATCGAAGTAGTTGCATGTCGCGAAGGCCGGAAACTCCCGTCCGTCAAACGGCATCTGATTTGTGGCGGCAGCGCAAGCGATGAACCTGCGAAACACACCGATATTGTGGAGCGAGACGTGGAGCCTCGCGCTCGAAGCGCTGCGCGCCAATAAATTGCGCGCGATGCTGACGACGCTGGGAGTGATCATCGGCAGCGCTTGCATCGTTCTAGTGGTTACCGTGGCGCTGGCAGGAAAGCGCTATGTGATCGCGCAGATCGAAGGCGTGGGAGCCAATTTGATATACGCGGAGCACGTCTACTCCGGGCCGTCCTCCGCGGCCGATGAAATCACGATGGACGACCTGGAAGCCGTGAAAGCTGGAATACCGCAAGCGCGGCAAGAGGCAGGCACGCGCAATATTCCGCTGACGATGGTGGTGAACAGCGAAGAACATCCCGTCAACATGGTCGGCGTCACCGAAGGCTTCCAGCAAATCCGTAACTTGGCGATCGTGCGCGGGAGCTACTTCGATCTGGACGATTTGAATTCGAGCAGAAAAGTTTGCTTGCTGACGGAATCGCTCGCCTCGGCTGTATTTCCCTCCGACGATCCGGTGGGGAAGGACATTCGCGTCGGCGAACTTCACTTCATCGTGATCGGCGTGTTTCGCGAGCGCATAGCCACTTTCGGTCAGACAGAAATCACGCGGGAGTCGCTGCTGGTTCCATTTCCTTTGATCAACTATTACGTAGGGGATGGATTCATCAAGACATTTTACGTGCAGGCCGACCGGCCCGAGGATGTTCCCAGTGTGACGCGCCAGACGGCGGAAATTTTGGCCAGCCGGCACCGGGCGGGCGCAGAATATCGCGTCGAGAACCTGACCGGAATCCTTGAAACGGCGAGGCAAATATCTGCGGCGCTGACGGTCGTCCTGATACTGATCGCGCTCATCGCGCTGACCATTAGCGGGATCGGAATCATGAATATCATGCTGGTGACGGTGACGGAACGGACGCGAGAGATTGGAATCCGCAAGGCAGTGGGCGCGCAGCACAACGCCATCCTCTACCAGTTTTTGATGGAAGCGCTGATGATCAGCGGAGCAGGCGCGCTCGCGGGCATTGCGATCGCCGTGGCGATTCCATTGTTTATCAATTTTCTCCTCACCTTTTTCCCGGTGCCCACGGATGTTGCTATTCCAGTGTCATGGATCTCGGTAGTGCTGGCCTTCGTAGTATCCTGCTCGACGGGTTTGCTGTTTGGATATCTCCCGGCGAACCGGGCGGCAAAACTTCATCCCACGGAATCGTTGCGCTATGAATAAGAAAATTTGTATTGCTGCGGGGATCGCGGGAATCATGGCAATTTTCGCAGCAGGCGCTGCACGTGCGCAGGAATCGGAAAAGCTGACGCTGCGCCAGGCCGTGACGCTCGCGTTGCAGAACAGCCGCGAACTCGCGCTTGCGCGTGTTCAATACACTGTAGCGAAGAATGCTGCGGGCGTGGACCGCGCCGAGTTCAGGCCCAATCTTTACACCGGCTCCGGGGCAGCCTACACCAGCGGATTTCCCGCGACGCCCAGCGGCCAGGCTCCTGCCGTTTTCAGCATGTCCTACACCCAGTCAGTCTTTAATCTCCCTTTGCGCGGACAATTGAAAGCTGCCGAAGACCGCGCGGAGAGCCAGCGGCTGGAGATGGAACGGACTCGTGGCGAGGTGATTGTGCGCACCGCGTCGGCGTATCTGGAACTGGCCAAGGTGCGCCATTCGCTCGAGCTGCTGCGAAGCCAGGAAGCCAGCGCGGAGAAAATTCTCGGCGTCACCCGGGATCGCGCCGCTGTGGGCCAGGAACTTCCCATCGAGATCACACGCGGTGAATTGACTCTCGCTCGCATTCGCGAACGAATCATCCGCCTCGAAGGCCGTGAGGAGATTCTGACCCAGCAGATTCGGAATTTCACCGGACTTTCGGATGGCCAGGCGCTCGCTGTCGAAACGGAAGAGCCTTCGTTTGCGAGCGAACAGCAGGAGAGCGAACTGATGGCCCTGGCGCTGCAGAATAGTCCGCTAATAAAGGAAGCGGAATACGAGCGCAGCGCCCGGTCGCACATCCTCAAGGGCGAGAAGGGCGGGTATTGGCCCACGATGAGTGCGGTCGGGCAGTATCAGGTGCTGGCAAAATTCAACAATTACAACAATTTCTTCCGGCCCGGCAGTTTCCAGCGAAATAATGTGACCATTGGCGTTGATGTTCACATCCCATTATTCAGCGCGAAGACTTCGGCCAATGTTAGGCTCGCAAGAAGTCAGCTAAACGAAGCTGAGCTGGCACTGGGAAATAAACGCCAACAGGTAAGTCTGGACACGCGGCAGAAGGCCCGCAACGTACGCGAGCTGGATGCCGGCCGCGAAGTTGCGCGGCTGGATTTGAAACTGGCTCAGGAGACGCTGCAATTAACACAGGCCAAATTCGATCAGGGCCGGGCCACGCTTCGCGATATCGAACAGGCGCGATTGGACGAAAGCGACAAGTGGATGGCATTTCTCGACGCGGATTTTGCGCGCCAGCAGGGCGAATTGACTCTTTTGCAGGCCACCGGGCAATTGGCCAAAGTGTTCCAATAACAGCAAATGGGCTGAAAGCTTGACTTGGGCTCGCCTGCAAATTCGAGTAAAATGAAGTGTTTGGGTTTTATGGGCCATGATCCTGTGCACGTTCTGAGGGGGTAACAATTAATGCCGTCTGTGATGAAAACACTGTTCTTGAATCCGCCGAGTTTTGAAAAATTCGACGGTGGCGCCGGGTCCCGCTGGCCTGCGACGCGCGAGATCGAATCGTATTGGTATCCGGTCTGGCTCGCATATCCCTGCGGGATGCTCCCTGGCAGCCGCCTGCTCGACGCGCCGCCGCATGGCATGACGCCCGAAGACGCGATCCGTATCGCCCAGGATTATGAGTTCGTCGTTCTATTCACCTCGACCGTAGGGTTCTTCAGTGATCTGCGCATGGCTCGCGCCATGAAAGAGAAGAAGCCAGGCCTGAAAATCGCCTTCGTCGGTCCACAAGTGCAAATCAAGCCGGCGGAAAGCTTGCTGGCGAGCCCGGACATCGATTTTGTTGTGCGTGGAGAATTCGACCACGCCGTTGTGGAATATGCGCAGGGCAGGCCGGTTTCGGAAATTCTGAACGTGAGCTATATCAAAGACGGAAGGGTGGTTCACAATCAGCCGCGCCCCCTATTGCAGACCGAAGAACTCGATGCGTTGCCTTTTGCCACTGATGTTTACCAGCACAATCTGACCGTCGAGAAATACAACGTCCCATTCCTGCTGCACCCGTACGTCTCGTTTTACACCGCCCGCGGATGTCCTGCCCTTTGCACCTTCTGTCTGTGGCCGCAGACGCTTTCGGGGCACGCCTGGCGCGTGCGTTCGGTGGACAGCGTGGCCCGGGAATTCCGCCAGGCGCACGCAATGTTTCCGCAGGCCAAAGAATTTTTCTTCGATGACGATACCTTCAACATCCGCAAGGACCGCGTGCTCGCGCTCTGCAAGGAATTCAAGCCTGTCGGCTTCCAGTGGTCCTGCACCTCACGCGTTCACAGCGATTACGAGACGCTGAAGGCTATGGCCGACGCCGGCGCCCGCTTGCTGATCGTGGGATTCGAGTCGGGCGATCCGCAAATCCTCAAGAACATCAAGAAGGGTGCCACCGTCGAAATGGGCCGCACGTTTGTCCAGAATTGCAAGAAGGTGGGCATTCGCGTTCACGGCGATTTCATCATCGGGCTGCCCGGCGAGACCAAAGATACCATCGAGAAAACGATCGAGTACGCCAAGGAGCTCGACTGCGAGACGATCCAAGTCTCCATGGCACATGCTTATCCAGGGACCGAACTATACGACCAGGGCATGCGCGAAGGTTTCCTCGCAACGGAAGCCGTCACCGACGCCATGGGCCACCAACTTCCCCACCTCCAATATCCCGGTCTTTCGCGCGAATACATGGTGGACGCCGTCAACCGGTTCTACGACGAATACTATTTCCGGCCGCGCGTGGCATGGCGCATCGTTCGCGATTCTCTATGGGATTCGAACGAGCGCAAGCGCCTCTTCCATGAAGCTGTTGACTTCCTGAAACTGCGGGCGGACCGGCGTAAAGTTGCGCGCAAAGGCGTCCAGAAGAAAGTGCTCGTCAACGTTCCCATGCAGCCGCGGACCCCAGTGGAAGTGGCGAGCGAAACGCAGAGCGCATGAAGTCTTCTGTCGGCCTGCATTTCAAGACGTACGCGCTGATCTGCGTCATGGTCATTTTCGGGCCGCTGGGCGATGTCCTGCTCAGCAAGGGCATGAAGCAGGTCGGCGCGATCTCCAGCTTCAGTCCCGCAAACCTGGCGCATCTGTTCTCGACGGTGTTTTCCACCGGCATGATCTGGCTTGGCATCGCTTCACTCCTGGCATTCTTCATTGCCTATACATTGGTACTTTCCTGGGCGGACTATAGTTTTGTGCAGCCCGCTTCGGCCATTGCATATGGAATCGTCGCGCTGCTCGGATATTTCGTTCTGGGCGAAGTGATTACTCCGACGCGCTGGATCGGCGTCCTGATAATCTGCCTCGGCGTTCTCATCGTGGGACACACTCCGCCGCGAACGACGGAGCACCGCTGATGCTGCGCGAGATTTTCCTGCTGCTGCTGATTGTCGTTGCCGGAACAGGCGGCGAGCTTTGCCTCACTCGCGCGATGAAAACCATCGGCGAGGTCCACGATTTCCGCCCACGCGCGCTGCTGCATGTTTTCTGGCGCGCGCTACAGGTGGGCTGGATGTGGATTGCGCTGCTGCTGATGACCACCGGCTTCTTCGCTCTGCTTGCGATGCTCTCGCTCGAAAACGTGAGCTTCGTTGTCCCCGTCACCGCGCTCAGCTACGCAGCCGGCGCGCTGGGAGGAAAATTTTTCCTCGGCGAGCGAGTCGCGCCGCTTCGCTGGGCCGGCGTTCTCCTTGTCTGCATCGGCGTCACGCTGGTCTGGATCGGCAAAGGGTAATCCAGTGACAGCGTGGGCGGCGATCCGCTGGGCGCTCCTGTTGTTGGCCCTTGCGCCGTTCGTTTATTACATCATCGCCGTCATCGCCGCGCGGCGATTTTTTCGCGCGCGAATTTCCGGCGCTACCGAATTTACTCCGCCCATCAGTATCCTGAAACCCATCTTCGGCCTTGATCGCGAGGCCTACGAAAATTTCTCGAGTTTCTGCCGCCAGGATTACCCCGAATTCGAAATTCTATTTTGCGCGTCGGATTTGCAGGACCCGGCCGTCCCGGTGATCCGAAATCTGATTGATGATTTTCCCGAGCGCTCGATTCGATTGCTGATCGGAGCGGACCGGCTGGGCGTGAGCGACAAAGTGAACAAACTCTGCCGCATGGTCCGCCAGTCGCGGCACGACGTGGTGATCGTGAGCGATAGCGACGTGCGCGTGGAGCCGGGATTTCTGCGCGCCGTGGTTGCGCCCTTCAGCGATGCGAAAGTCGGCGGCGTCACTTGCTTGTACCGTGGCAACACGGACGGTTCGCTTGCCGCGGATCTCGAAGCCGTGGGCAACAGCACGGATTTTGCGGCGGGCGTGCTGGTCGCATGGCTGCTCGGGCCGTTGGATTTCATGCTCGGCGCGGTGATGGCCACTACCAAGAAACACCTCGCGGAAATCGGCGGCTTCGAATCGCTGGTGGATTATTTTTCGGATGACTACGAGCTGGGAAATCGCATCGCAGCGCGCGGGCACCGGATCGAGCTGAGCACGTTTCCGGTTTCGATTGTTTATCCGCACGAAACGCTCGGCGATGCATTTCGCCACCAGCTTCGCTGGAATTTGAGCATCCGCTATTCGCGGCCATGGGGGCACCTGGGATTGATTTTCACGCAAGGATTTGCCTGGTCGTTGCTTGGATGTTTGCTTGCGCCGACGGAGCTGACGTCATTCGCATTTATCGCGGCCTTTGTGTTGTTGGGCGGTGAAATGGTGAGAGCCATCGGCATATACAGGATGAAAGATATTTCCTTACGGAAAAAATACTGGGCGCTAATCCTGCGCGGAGCATTTGCGTTTGTCGTGTGGCTCACCAGCTTTTTCCCTCAGCGGATTCGCTGGCGCGAGCAGCAGTTTCGCGTGCGCGCCAAGCGGCTCGTGGCGGTCGCGCCGCGGCAGTCGCCGTAGCACGGCTGTTCATGATTGCGCCCCGCCCTGTGATTTCGATTTTTGCAGCAGCTTGTAGAGTTCGTTCGCGGCGCGAAATTCCTGTTCGAGGTCTTTGCTCGAGAGATGCGTCCGCAGATAATCCACAGCCTGCATGAGGCGGTCGAGCGCGCGCGAAATATTTTCGGAATTTGTGAGGCAGATATCGCGCCAGACGCTGTAGGGGCTGCCCGCAAGCCGCAGCATTTCCTGCAAGCCCGAGCCCGCGAGCGACACCGGCAAACCGGTTTCGTCGGATTCATCCTGCACCACGCGGGCGAGCGCGACCGAGAGCAACTGCGGCAGATGCGAGACGATTCCGACGGCCCAGTCGTGCGTCTCCGCGTCGCACCAGTCGGGCTCGGCTCCGACCGTGCGCAGCAGCGCCGCGAATTGCTGGACGCGCGGGTCGGGATCCTCTTCCTGCGCAATCAGCGCGTAACGCGAGCCGCGGAATAAATCCGCGTTGGAGTGGTCGGCGCCGCTGGTTTCTTTTCCCGCGATGGGATGCCCGCCAAGAAATCGCGCGCCGCTGCGAAAATATTCACGGGCGTTGCGGCAGATCACCGTCTTGGTGCTGCAGGCGTCGGTGATCAGCGCATCCGGCCGGGCAGCAGCGGCGATGGCGGGCAGGGACTCGATCGCGGCGGCAATGGGGAGCGCGATGTAAACCAGGTCGGCGTCGCGCACCGCGCTCGAGAGATCGCCCGCAGATTCCTGGATCGCGCCGCGCAGGATTACGCGTTCGAGCACGTCTTTGCGGTCGAATCCAACTCTTGCGACGGCGGGAAAGTTTTTTCGAAGCGCGAGCGCGAAGGATCCGCCGATCAGTCCGGTGCCGATTACAGCGACGCGACGAAAGCTGGGCTGGTTAGCTTCAGGCATCCGGATAGTGTAACCGAAGCCGTCGAGCAGTGGCGAGGCGTGAGGGGCGTGGGGCGAGGGTGAGGGGCGCGGGGCGAGGGGGGAGGGAGACAGTTTGCGGAAACGCGTCTTTTGTTGCGATTAGGTTCTGGAAGCTTGAGGCTCGAAGCTGGAGGCTGGACCCGACTTCGTAAGGCGGGATCCGCAGAGACGTCCGGACCGCACAAGACGCGGATTGCGCGGGTGAATCAGCGCAAGCGGAAAAAGCTACCTGAGCGAGTTTTTGGCGGGGATTAATCCGCGCCCCACAAGAATGGGAGCTGTGGCCGCGTGCGGGCCGCGCCGCACAAGGCGCGGATTGCGCCCATTCGGCAGGCTCAGGGTAAACTCCTGACCCAGCGCAAGCGGTCGAAGATGCCCAAGCCCGCTTATGGCGGGGGTAAACCCCCGCCCCACAAAGATGGGAGTTGGGCGCGGCCCGGCGCACCACTCTAAATTTCGCGTCAAACGCGACGGATCGAGTCCTGAATTTGGACCGATTAGAATTGGTCGCTCTCCTTTGTTTTGAATAAGTTACGGCGATTTCTAATCGTACTGCATACCGATTAGATTCTGGAAGCTGGGGGCTCGAAACTGGATGCTGGATTCTGGATGCTCGAAGCTAGTGGCTTGAGGCTGGATGGCTAAAGGCCCAAGAATTGTTCTACTCAATGGACGGTCAACTTTTCCCGATTACTAGTCTCAGCTCGGGAGAGCGCGAAGTTGTCAACATCGTCTTCGATTTCTTGCTTC